>Ga0247738_10000084_pt1 | contig 55858 bp, 51 predicted proteins | sample UWRJL013104B2_FD_180936 | JGI IMG/M metagenome (GOLD analysis project Ga0247738, IMG submission 180936) | Plant litter microbial communities from Arlington Agricultural Research Station in Wisconsin, United States - UWRJ-L013-104B-2 | ecosystem: Environmental > Terrestrial > Plant litter >...
TACGGATTGTGTAAATAAGAGAATATATTTTCCTGATGAATGATAAGTTCATCGGCTGTAACATTAAATTCTTCGATTCTTTTTCTAAAAAATGATTTCAGGTTATTGTTCCATTCTTTGGTTTGAATCAGGATGGCATTTTCGATAAAAAACGCGCGATCCATCTTTTTTTCTTCTAATAAAGATTGATAAATAACGGTCCAGGTCTGAAATTCATCATGTTTTTGAGCATCATTATCTCTAAAGAAACTATTGTGCAGAATCGTTTCGTAGTTAAACAATTCCGGAATATCCCTTTGATAAGTTAGTTTGTCGTTTAATGAATTATTAATGAATCTTCTGGTCTTCATCTTGGCGCGCCATTCATTTGTTGCCGCAAGAGTCAGAGCGTATAATTCGGCATTATATTGCAATAAATCCTGCTCTTCTAATTTGCGTAGAATATGATAATTAAATCCAACCCAGTCTTGTCTTTTTACTTTATCTAGAATAAAAGTATCTAGCCAATTGGGTTTTGCCCACAATAAAACATCCAGAACCGTAGGCCTTTCGTCTATTTCATTCAATAAACTCAAAGCTTCATCCCAGGAATTGATTTCGGTTTTATCGAATAGTGCAATGGCACTAAGGGTAATAATATCACTTTGTTTTTTATCGCCGCGGGTTCCCCAGCCATAATCGTGTTTGTCTTTTTTTACATAACCCGGATCTTTCGTAAGATCGGTATACGTCATAAAGTAACGCTTACTTTTCTTAATCTGTTTTTTTAAAGCCTCAATATTTCCTTTTGATTTTTCTTTTAGAAAAGGCAAAAGCAAATCAATATTTTTAGATTTTATGATAGTGTCATATTCTTCAAGAACTTCATCAGATTTAGCGCTTTTAGCTGTTTTTGGTTTTGAATCCACGGCAACATCACCGGTTTCTGAATATCCTTTTTTTACTTTTTCGGCGAGTATTTTTTCTGCTGATTTCAGACATTCTTCGTCTGTAGAAAATGATTTGGTTTGAGAAGTTCCCGAAGTTCCGTTTTTGCCGTAAGTCACCGTATATTCTAATCCTGTAACTTCAATTTGCCAAAACTTATCGGAATTTCCATCGATGTATTTGAGGTATTTTTTCATATTTGTTTTTGGGCTGAATGAGAGTGCGTATATTCTCAAAAATATAAAATTATTAAGGTTTTGTCGGGTTTTTCAGGGAAAATTTAGGTTAAAATTTTTAAACAATCCGATAAATATTTCAGGACTAATACTATAGAATTGTTAAATTATATTAATAAAACACTTACATTTGCCCCGAAATGAAAATGAAAAACATACATATCAATCTGTCAGTAAGACAATATAGCGATCGTTTAGCGGGATTTCCTCCGGCTAAATGTTCAGGATGTAGTATGTATTTTAATGAATTGAAGTGTAAATTGTAGTTACAAAATCAACATAAATATATAAAAGCGTCCTTATCGGGGCGCTTTTTTTGTTTTAGGTTCGCTTCTTCCGAAGCTCGGGATGGTTCAGTGTGACAATATTGATCGCTCAGTATGGCATAAAAATGATAAAAAATAACCCTTAACTAAAAATAATTAAAAAATAATGGATCAAATGTTTAATGATTAAATCAAATAGCGAAATATAATTTTGAAAAGTAATCTGATGAGAGACAGTCATTTGATACAATTAAGGATCTGCACAAGTATGCGGACAGGAATTTTTATGGCTTTAATTAACATGTAACTATTTGATTATCAATAAAATAATTTTAAAAATGATTTGGATAATTGGTTTTTTAGACTTTATCTTTGCCGAAGAAAATCTAAAAAACGAATTTCAATAGTAACAATGATTTCAAAATATAATACAACATATAAAATGGCTTTTAATAAAAACATATATAACGCAATACTGCTAAACCCGAGCTCAGATCTTGGATGTTTAACAATACAGGTGCATGAATACAGGCAATAGGATAGTTATATCGTATTAAATCTCATGAAGCACCTTTAACCGGGTGTTTTTTTTATGCCCAAAAATAAATGATTTCGTAGCTCAATTGGCAGAGCGCTTGACTGTTAATCAATAGGTTGAAGGTTCGAAATGCGAAGCATTCATGAATACAAAAAAAACAATAATGGAAGCGTGAATAATCCTTCCGAAATCGCTCGTTCTCTAGAAAGAACTGGCTCATTGGGGTTACCGGCTAACCTTCCCGACTGTCTCTCGGGAGAAACGGGTTCGACTCCCGTATGAGCCGCTTTTTTAAGGTGCTGAGGTTCTGAGGCACTAAGGTTCTGAGATGCTGAGGTACTAAGGTTGAGAGGTGCAAAGGTACAAAGGTATAAATTACGGAGATGATGAACTTAGATACTTAGAACCTTAGCACCTCAGAACCTTCAAAAAAAAATGGAAATACGCTAAAGCTGGAGAGTTAGGGCGGTCTGTAAAACCGTTGTCTTTGACTGAGTAGGTTCGAATCCTACTATTTCCACAAATTTCAGGTTTAAATCCTGAATAATATTCCGAACATAACCCGATTTGAAGACGTTAGGCAAGTCTATTTATCGACTATAATTGATTGGATAAATTAAAATATTATACTGCGCAGAATTATTGCGCAGTATCATTTGAATATTTGCTCAGGAAATAAAAAACGTTCTTTTAAAAATTGACATCAAAGGAAACTTTGAATTTAAAATATCAAACAAGTCCTGTTGCGTGTTTCTGTATAGCACCATTGTAGGGAACTTTCCGCGAAAGCGAATTATGTTTTTCTATGCAACTTGATTTGGAGGTTTCCGATAGTTCGCCAAAAAACTATCCCACACTCTATGTGTCGTGGGTTCGAATCCCATTCGCAGCAATGCGATAGCTCAGTCTGGTTAGAGCAATAGAAATTCTGCAGGTTCGAATCCTGCACCAATCCTAGTGGTTGGGTGGACGAATTGGTAAGTCAACAGACTGAAAATCTGTATTTACAGAGACCATCACTCTTTAAAAGATGACCAGAAAAAAACTGATTTGTCTTTGTCAGTGAAAGTAGGATTTGGGGATCCAAATTTCACACTCATGATAAAACCAGTGCGAACAGAAATGTATTTTGAGATACTGTCTTTCTTTTCGGTTTGATTGTCTTAGCGATTTTTTTAGAATTTAGAATCGCTTTTTCAAAATAGAATCGCAAACAATTGGAGTAAACAAAACACAAACTATTCGTCCGTTTTTCTCGGAGGAGAAAGGCAAAGAGGTTTTTTATTAAAGAAAGAGAATAGAATAAAGAGAATAGAAGAAAGAGAATAGAAGTAAGAGTTTAGAATTTATATTTATGCGGTTTTGAAACCTGAAACCTGAAACAAAAAAACTAAAAACAAAATAACCATGATAAAAAGAATTAAAATCGAAGCTTACCAAGTAGGATTGGTATTCGAAAATAGAAAATTAATTAACGTATTAGAAGAAGGCTTGCATTGGATTTTTGGAAACAAAAATGTAATGATTTACGATATGAATGCATCATTTCAAGCGCCATTTGAGTTGAATATTTTATTGCAAAATGAAATGCTTACAGCAATATTAGAAGTTGTAGAAGTTGCTGATAATGAAATTGTACTGCAATTCGTAAACGGAAACTTTAAAGAAGTTTTAACTGCCGGAAGATATGCTTTTTGGAGAGGAATCGTAAAAAATGAGTTCATAAGAGCAGACATTTCTAAAATTGACATTACGGAAAAAATTCCTGTAAATCTATTAGAAAATGCGAAGCTGAGGTTGTTAATTAGAAAATTCATTGTTTCCAGCAATGATAAAGCATTGTTGTTTGTAAACGGAACTTTTATGAAAGAACTAAAAGCGGGAACACATTATTTTTGGAACAACGCTATTACGATCGAAGTTAAAACAGTTGATGCCAGACAGCAGCAAGTAGAAATTTCAGGTCAGGAATTGTTGACCAAAGATAAGGCAGGATTGAGAATCAACTTTTTTGTGAGATACCAGGTTGTTGATGTCATGAAAGCGTTGGTCGATAACAAAGACTTTGATAAACAATTGTATGTAGCCATGCAATTGGCTTTAAGAGCTTTTGTTGGCGGGTTGACTCTGGATGAATTGCTGGCTAAAAAAGATACTATTGCCGAGGCGATTTTAGCTGAAGTAACGGCTAAAATATCCGATTTAGGTTTGGTTATTTCTGATGCAGGAATTCGTGACGTGATCTTGCCTGGGGATATGAAAGAAATCATGAATCAGGTTTTGGTTGCCGAGAAAAAAGCGCAGGCCAACAGTATTATGCGAAGAGAAGAAACCGCAGCAACAAGAAGTTTACTAAACACAGCAAAGCTAATGGAAGAAAACGAAATGTTGTGGAAATTGAAAGAGATGGAATACGTAGAAAAAATCGCTGATAAAATTGGCGAAATTACGATTTCAGGAAGCGGTAACGTGATCGGGCAATTGAAGGAAATCTTCGTGAAATAAAAAAACGGCTGTCAATTGATAGCCGTTTTCCGTTGGTTTGTATTATCTTGATTTATTTAATTTTGACCGTATATTTTAGCGTAAAGATCTTTGTAGATTTCTTTAATGATTTTACGTTTTAATTTCAGCGTTGGAGTCAGTTGTCCGCCGTCGATAGACCAGACATCCGGAGTAAGTTCAAAACGTTTGATTTGTTCCCAGTGTCCAAATTTTTTATTGATTTCCTCGATTTCGTTGTCAATACGTTTTACAACTTGTTCGTTTTTTACGATTTCTTCGTTAGAACTTCCTAAAGTTACTTTATGCAATTTTGCCCATTCTTTTACGAATTCAAAGTTTGGCTGAATAAAAGCGGCCGGCATTTTTTCGCCTTCACCAATTACCATAATCTGCTCAATAAAACGAGATTGTTTCATGGCATTTTCTATAAGCTGAGGTGCAATGTATTTTCCGCCAGAAGTTTTGAACATTTCTTTCTTACGATCGGTAATTTTAAGGAAACCTTCGCTGTCAATTTCTCCGATATCTCCCGTGTGAAAATAACCATCTTTCAACGCTTCATCTGTTTTTTCCTGATCTTTGTAGTAACCTAACATTACGTTTGGTCCTTTGCAAAGAATTTCACCGTCTTCAGCAATTTTTACTTCAACGTTGCGAATTACTTTTCCAACAGTTCCAATTTTGAAACCTTTATTTCTTTGATCGTTTACGGCAATTACGGGCGATGTTTCAGACAAACCGTAACCTTCCATAACCGGAATTTCTGCAGCAGCAAAAACTCTTGTTAAACGTGGCTGTAAAGCAGCACTCCCGGAAACCATCAAATCTAATTTCCCGCCTAAACCTTCTTTCCATTTGCTGAAAATAAGTTTTCTGGCAATTTTTAACTGAAATTCATACCAAAAACCGTTTGCTCCGTAAGGCTCGTATTTTAAACCTAAATCAATAGCCCAGAAAAATAGTTTTTTCTTAATTCCTGTTAATTCACCTCCTTTAGCATAAATTTTATCGTAAACTTTCTCCAGAAGTCTTGGTACCGCTGTAATTACAGTTGGCTGAACTTCTTTTAAGTTATCACTAATTTTATCAATCGATTCTCCAAAATAAACCGAAACACCATAATATTGATAGATGTACAAAATCATTCTTTCAAAAATATGGCAAATCGGCAGGAAGCTCAAAGCAGTACTTTTTCCTGCATCAAACGGAATTCTTGGCGCGCTGTCTAAAACATTCGACACAATATTTTTGTGCGATAACATAACGCCTTTTGGTTTTCCTGTAGTTCCCGAGGTATAGATTATAGTCGCTAAATCGTCTTCTTTAATGCTGTCTTTCAAAGCCTGAACTTCAGCCTGATTGCTTTCGTCTGCGCCTAAAGTCAATAATTCAGACCAATGTTTGGCACCCGCAATTTCATCAAATGTATATACTTCTTTTAAAGTAGGTACATTCGCTTTTATGGCGTTTACTTTTCGCAATACTTCGGTATCCGAAACAAAACAGTAAATACTGCCGCTGTGGTTTAATATATATTCGTAATCTTCTTCGGCAATTGTTGGGTAAATAGGAACATTTTGTGCTCCGGTTTGTAAAATACCAATATCCATGATATTCCACTCCGTACGATTATTAGAAGTAATTAAAGCAATTTTGTCATCTTTTTGAACACCCATGCGCAATAATGCTCTCGAAACAGCATTAGCTTTTGCAATATATTCCTGAGTGGATGTTTTTTCCCAAACCCCGTTTTTTTTCGTTGCCAAAGCAACCGGAAGGTTATAAGTCTCTTGTTGATAATAAGGAAAATCAAAAAGGCGTGTGATTGAAACCATGTTTAATATATTGAATTTTACTGCAAATTAAATAAAAATAAGGTATAATTTTTATTTTTATGAAATTTTATGGGAAAAATTATAGGTACTATTGAAAATCAACGAAAACGTTTTCTTTTTTGTAGCAAAATTTAGAAAAATCAAAGAAATGTTTAAATTAATGAACAATTATTGTACATTATAATCTTCATATTCTTTTACTCTTTCTCCCATCAGGAACATTTTTTTCTTAAGGAAATGTATCGAAAGCTGTGTGTAATTCCACTCTTCGCTGTCTGTAATTCTGTACCAAAAAGTATAGGATGCACTATTAAAACCTTCTTTAAAAATGGGTGTGCCTTCGTCGTTACATTCAATTCCCCAGTTAATTTTGCTTTTACTTAAATCTGCATTCTGGATAACACCCGTTCCATCAGGGTTTAAGACTGTACTGGGTGCTTTTTGGCCTATTGGTAAATACGTTCCCGGAACCGGATAATTAAGTGTAGTTGTTATATAACGCTCATGATTTTTGTAATTAATGGCATCTACCTGAACTTGTGAATGAGATTTTGTCGCAATAAAAAATAATGCAATAAGAAGTATTCTTAGGATTTTCATTGTATGTAGGTTTTAATGTTTTTGGGTTTAAAAAAGTTTTCGTGGCAGGAACTTTTTGGCGAATATAGTTCAAATTTCAATAGAAAAAGAAATCGGAAATAAATATGAATGTGTTTTTTTAAACTTTTTATTTTCAGAATGTTTTTATTGAATAAGTAGCTGATATTCTTTTGATTTTTCTGAATTATGCAGTTTATGAAATCTCAGAGTTGTTTTTTACGAAGAAATGAAAAAAGGGGATTTTTCCCCTATAAGAAACGGGAAATACCCTTATTAATTCTTTGAGGTAAATAGTAGTTTTACCTCGCTGAAATTGGTAAACAGAAAAGCAAAATAAGCAGTCATTGTTCTTGAATATTGAAACTGCTTTTTATATAAAATGAGTAAGTGTGGAACTAATACTCAAATTTGTGGGGGCGTTTTATTAAAAAAAGACGTCGCCACCAGATGCAGAACCTTGGTGGACCGTTGCAGCAATTGACTCAGGCTTTTTGGTCGGAGGGCAAGAGACGTATTGTTTAGCAATACAATCGTGGAGAATCTTTTTTTGGGGGACAAGATTCGATCACTTCAGGGTTGTTTGCTTTAAATGCATCAAATGTTGTAACAGGAGTTGCTTCGGCACCAAAAGGTTTTAAATAAAAATGCCTCAGCTAATAGGGATAGTGCTGAGGCATTCTTTTTGTTTTATTTTTTCGCCACGAATTCACGAATTAGTTAAAATAAATTCGTGAATTCGTGGCGTTTTTTTAGTTATTCTCAATCCATTTTCTGGCGTTGATAAAAGCTTCATGCCAAGGTGTAAACTCGTCATTTCTGTCTTTTGGATAATGTGCCCAGTTCCATTGAAAAGTCGAACGCTCAATATGAGGCATTGTAACCAAATGTCTTCCAGTTTTGTCACACATCATGGCTACATCGTAATGAGAACCATTTGGGTTTGCAGGATAACCTTCGTAAGCATATTTCGAAACAATGTTATAGTTTTCTTCACCCATTGGTAAATTGAATTTTCCTTCTCCGTGAGAAACCCAAACTCCCAAAGTAGTTCCGGCCAATGTTGATAACATAACTGAATTGTTTTCCTGAACTTTCACAGAAGTAAAAATACTTTCGTGTTTGTTACTATCGTTATGAAGCATTTTTCCGTGTACTTCATGTTCAGGATTAATAACTTCTAATTCCATGAATAATTGGCAACCGTTACAGATTCCGACAGATAAAGTATCTTCTCTTTTAAAGAAATTATCCAAGGCTGTTTTTGCTTTTTCGTTGTATAGAAATGCTCCGGCCCAGCCTTTTGCAGAACCTAAAACATCTGAGTTAGAGAATCCTCCAACAGCACCAATAAATTGAATATCTTCAAGAGTTTCACGACCAGAAATTAAATCGGTCATGTGAACGTCTTTTACATCAAATCCTGCCAAATACATTGCATTTGCCATTTCGCGCTCAGAATTACTTCCTTTTTCACGAATAATAGCCGCTTTAGGTCTTGGTTTTGAAGCATCAATTACAGGAGCTTTACCAGTAAAGTGAGATGGGAAAGTATAATTTAAAGCTTGATTTTTATAGTTTTCAAAACGTGCTTTTGCAGTTCCGTTTTTAGATTGTTTTTGGTCTAATAAATAAGAAGTTTCAAACCAAACGTCTCTGTATTCGGGAATATCCAATTTATAAATTCCAAATTCCAAAACTGCAGTTTCTTGAACTGAACCAATTTTGAAGAATTCAATATTATTAGCTTTCAATTTCGCTTCAACAGCTGTGTCAGATTTCGCCTGGAAAACGATTCCGATGTTTTCTGCGAAAAGAATTTTTAATAAATCTTTTTCTGCGAAAGCACTAAAATCAATTTTTGCACCCAAATTCACATCAGCAAAACACATTTCTAATAAAGTAGTGATTAAACCACCGCTTCCGATATCGTGACCAGCTAAAATCTGGTTTTCACCGATTAATTCCTGAATCGTGTTAAAAGCATTTTTAAAGAAAGAAGCATCTTTTATTGTCGAAGTTTCTTTTCCGATTGTGTTTCTGATTTGTGCAAAAGAAGAACCTCCCAATTTGAAATCATCCTGAGACAAATTGATGTAATAAATCGAATCTCCGTCTTTTTGTAAAACAGGCTCAACTACTTTTCTAATGTCTGTACAGTTTCCTCCGGCAGAAATAATAACCGTTCCCGGTGCGATTACTTCGTCGTTTGGATATTTTTGTTTCATTGAAAGTGAATCTTTTCCTGTCGGAATATTGATTCCCAATTCAATTGCAAATTCAGAACAACCTTCAACAGCAGCGTACAAACGAGCGTCTTCACCTTCGTTTTTACAAGCCCACATCCAGTTTGCAGAAAGTGAAATTCCTTTCAGACCATCTTTAATTGGCGCCCAAACAATGTTTGATAATGATTCTGCAATAGCGTTTCTGCTTCCCGCAACCGGATCAATCAAAGCAGCAATAGGAGCGTGGCCAATAGAAGTTGCTATTCCTTCTTTCCCTAAATAATCCAGAGCCATAACCCCAACATTATTCAAAGGCAATTGCAAAGGTCCTGCACATTGTTGTTTGGCTACTTTTCCACCAACACAACGGTCCACTTTATTGGTTAACCAGTCTTTTGAAGCAACTGCTTCCAGACGTAAAACATCTTTTAAATAACTTTCGAAATTGGCGCTGTCGTAAGTAACATCAGCATATTTTCTATCGATAGTTTTATCGGTCATAACCGTTTTTGGAGAACTTCCGAAGAAATCTTCCAAAGCATAATCCATCGGTTTTGAACCATTTGATTTTGATTCGAAAGTAAAACGGTGATCTCCCGTTACATCTCCAACCTGATACATTGGCGAACGCTCTCTGTCGGCAATTCTTTGCAAAATATCAATATCTTTTTGACCAATAACCAATCCCATTCTTTCCTGAGATTCGTTACCAATAATTTCTTTTGCAGAAAGTGTTGGGTCTCCAACCGGTAATTTATCCAAATCAATTAAACCTCCGGTTTCTTCCACCAATTCCGAAAGACAGTTTAAGTGTCCTCCAGCTCCGTGATCGTGAATTGAAACAATTGGATTATGATCACTCTCTACCAAACCACGAATCGCGTTTGCAGCACGTTTTTGCATTTCAGGATTCGAACGCTGAATGGCATTTAACTCGATTCCTGAACCGAAAGCACCAGTATCTGCAGAAGAAACCGCAGCACCACCCATTCCAATTCTATAATTTTCTCCACCCAGAATTACGATTTTATCGCCTTCTTGTGGTTTCTTTTTGATTGCCTGATCTAATTTTCCATAACCAATTCCACCCGCTTGCATGATTACTTTATCGTAACCAATTTTACGGTCGTTTTCTCCATGTTCGAAAGTTAAAACTGAACCTGTAATTAACGGTTGACCGAATTTATTTCCAAAATCAGAAGCTCCGTTTGAAGCTTTGATCAAAATATCCATTGGAGTTTGATACAACCATTTTCTTTCTTCAACAGCGTTTTCCCATTTTCTATCGTTGTTCAAACGAGAATAAGAAGTCATGTAAACCGCTGTTCCGGCCAATGGCAAAGAACCTTGACCACCTGCTAAACGGTCACGGATTTCTCCTCCGGAACCTGTTGCAGCTCCGTTAAAAGGCTCAACAGTGGTTGGGAAATTGTGTGTTTCTGCTTTTAAAGATAAAACCGAATCAAATTCTTTGATCTCGTAATAATCTGGTTTGTCAGCTGTTTTTGGTGCAAACTGCTGCACTTTTGGTCCTTTTACAAAAGCAACGTTGTCTTTGTAAGCAGATACGATATCGTTAGGATTTTCCTGTGATGTTTTTTTGATTAATTTGAAAAGAGAAGTTTCTTTTTCTTCACCGTCAATTACAAAAGTTCCGTTGAAAATTTTGTGACGACAGTGTTCTGAATTCGCCTGAGAGAAAGCAAATATTTCAGAATCAGTAAGTTTTCTTCCAATTTTTACAGCAAGATTATCTAAGTAATCTACTTCTTCCTGGCTCAAAGCCAAACCTTCCACTTTGTTATAAGCCGCAATATCATCGATCTCCAAAATTGGTTCAGGCTGTACGTTGATCGTAAAAATCTCCTGATCTAATTGATTGAATTTTTGAAAAAGCATCGGATCAAAATCTGTAAAATCTTCCGTTGCCGGAAAAAATTCTTCAATTCTGATGATGCCCGGAATACCCATATTCTGAGTAATTTCTACAGCATTTGTGCTCCAGGGTGTGATCATTGTGGCACGTGGACCAACAAAAAAATCCGACAGTGCGGATTTCTCGATCTTATTGGAGTTGGCAAAAAGCCAGTTTAATTTTGAAATGTCTTGAGCCGAAATTTCGTTTTGCGTTTGTACGGCAAAAACAGTTTTGCTTTGGTTTTCAAAGAAATGGATCATTGTGATGTGTAGTTTGTTGTATTGAAGGTGCAAATTTAGTTTAAATAAATAGCAAGCGCAAATTTGAAAACAAACTCTTTTAAAGTTTTTGCCACGAAGGTGCGAAGGCGCAAAGTTTTTAGTTAAAGTAATGATTAATCGTATAGCTTGTCATTTCTCCTTCGTTGAAATAGCATAAAATGAGAATAAACTTTGTGGCTTTGTGCCTTCGTGGCAAAACAAACAAAAAAAGCGACAAGAAATTGCCGCTTTTAGAAGTAAGATGAAGTTTAACTAGTTGATTATTATTTTCTTAATTATTGTTTTTGAATCTGTAATGATTTGAACAACATAAATTCCTTTTGGTAAATGACTTACTGCTATTGCAGCATCTGTAGTATTTTGTTTTTCGAAAACTTTTTGTCCTGCAAACGAAATAATTTCAATAGAATAAGTAGTATCCAGATTATCAAAACCTACATAAAAGTTTCCGTCAGAAGGATTTGGGTAAATTATAATTTCGTCAGAATCAACAATTTCTTCCTCGATTGGTTTTGCAATTTTACTTGCCAGATTATTGCAAGTATCTGTGGTGTACGAATCCCATTGCGAACTTAAATTGAAAGTTGTTGATGGAGAAGTTACGGTTGATTTTCTTCTCAAAGTAACATCTATAGCAAAGTTGGCAGTTCCGCCGCTAAAAGTTCCAATGATGTCGATTAAAACACCATTTTTGAATAAACCTACAGCATCATTTCCATTAAACATTAATTCCGTTCCGGAAGTTGAAATATTTGCGGCACTTGTTGAATAACAAGCCGAAGAAATAGAACTGTTTACAATTACGAATTTACTTCCAGTAGTTAAAGTTCCGCTTAAAGCCAAACCAGTACTCCACGAACCAGCTCCATTGGTTTGTTTTTTAATCATGTAAGCCGATAAGCTCACAGAACTTCCTGTATTATTGGCAATTTCCAGCGCTTTGTTATTTCCAGAACCTTCAATGTATTCAGAGAAAAGCAAATCTGTTGCAGTTCCGCCTGTTCCGCTGCTGTTGGTTGTAACCGAAATAGTATTGCTTGACGCAGAAGCATTTCCGGCTGCATCTTTTGCTTTTACATAAATAGAATAACTTGTTAAGGCTGTTAAACCTGTTATCGTCGCGGTTAAGCCCGAAACATTTGTTTTTAAAATGCTGTTTGCATAAACATCATAACTAGTAACACCAACATTATCTGTCGAAGCATTCCACGTAAGTGTAATTGATGTCGAAGTTTTTGATGTAGAGGCCAAACTCGTTGGAGCAGTTGGTGCCTGAGAATCTAGAAGAAGTTCCTCCCCAAATTTGATTCACATATTCCGGATGATCGATATATGGATTTCGATTGTTTTGACGCCCATAAATGGCATTGTTTCTCGCAATTTCTCTCGCGCTTACAGGATCTTGGGCGTGCCATGCCAAAAGAACATTTAAGAAAGCTGTTGTAAAAACTTTATTGGCAGAACCGTCAAACATTGGAAAAGAATAACCTGAAACCGTATTTTCATAACGTGTTGCAAAATAAAAATACATTCTGGCAATATCGCCTTTAAAAGCATTTACAGGTTCAAAAACAGTTCCCGAATATCCGGATACAGAACTCGATCCCAATTTGCTTCCGTTTTGAGAAGTATAAGTTATTGAACCTACAGTTCCGTGTGGATAGTTTGAACGCATTCCGTTTACTTTTCCATCCGTTGGTGTAATAAAATGCGCATCTGAAACCATTGGTGACTGCTCATTAAAAACCGATTGCGGTATAATATGTTCTCTGTTGTAACAATCACCTTCTACAGAATAACTCCCGCAGCGTTGTGTTGTTCCTGTAGAATAATTATAAGGATCTGTTCCTGATGGATTTTCAGAATACATGTCCAGTACAGTTCCGTCGTTTTCATAAAAATTATCAACGTCAGAAGTTTGATACGTTGTGTACAAACCTGCATAACCATTATCTGTATGACCTTTAATAATGTTGTATAATTGTGTTTTTAAAGTGTAACCTGTTCCTGTTGCCGCGTTGTAATAACCACTTGGAATCTGCGCAAAACTGACTGTAAAAAGTAATAGTAATAAGAAAGAGTACAATTTTTTCATAAAAATAGTTTTTAGGTTTGGTTGGTAATAAATTGATTAATAGAGTTTTAATTTATTATTGTAACAAATCTACTACTTTTACGAATACGTTGCGTTAAGGAATGATTATTTTTAGATATATTTTCTTACGGTTGTGTTTTTTGAGAAGGCGCGAAGTTTTTTTTCTTGCCACGAAGGCGCTAAGGCACGAAGTTTTTTTAATCTCGCAAAGGCGCAGTCCCGAAGCTTCGGGAGCAAAGTTTTATTTACAAAGCTTATAAAAACTGTGTGTCTTTGCTTCTTTGCGAGCAAAATTCACATAAAACTTAAATTACTTATATGAACTTATATGGTTTAAAAAAAACTTCGTGCCTTAGCGCCTTCGTGGCAATCCTTTACTCAGGAAAAACAGCACTTTGATAAGCCCCCAAATCAGGAGGAGAAGTTCTCGCTACACCAATAATATCCAACGGAATTATATATGCCTGATTCCCTTTCGTGAAAGCGGGTGAAGTATTGTCAATATTGAATTTATTGAGATTGACATTATAAAACTTCGGATTTTCGTTTAAGATGATCTGATTATAATGCTCCGTATCAGTTTTAAACTGATAATCTGGATTTGATGAAGAACTGCTAAATTTTAATAGACAATTGTTTAATTGATATATAAAAGCTGCCGAAGTATTTTTACTCAAATTAAATTCATTGGTATTCGAACCATAAATAATACAATTATTGAAAGTCGCCTGAGTTAATGGATTCGTTTCTGGAGTTGCGCTAGCCAAACTGTTGCTTAAATTCACTGCAAAGTGTGAACTGCTTTGCCAATTATTGTAAAAAGTACAATGTGTAAAACTATAATTTCCGCCATAAACACAAGACAAACTCGCCAAACCGGAATAATTGATGATAATATTTTCACCATCAAGGCGAGCATTTTGAGCTAAAATTCCATATTCGGCGCAATTGTAAATTTGAGTGTTTTTGATTTGAAAAGCTGTTTCATCCTGATTTTGAATTGATAAACCAATCGTTGCATTTTTCAACGTTAAATGATTAATCGAATGATTGGTGCTTTCCTTAGAAAAAATAACAGAACTCCATTGTGCGGGAACATCAGAATATTCAGGTTCTAAGCGGTCACCTTCAAAAACAACTTCATTTTCCAGTTTTTCAGTTGTAGAGACATCCCCGTTAATTTGAAGAGAAGCATTGTTGTCTACAAAAAGTCCCGAATTGGCATGAAAATGAACTCGCGCTCCGGCTTCAAAAGTGACAGTTTTATTTTCCGGAACTCCTGCAAAACCATAAATTACATAAGGTTTCTGATTGTTGAAGATCAATTCATTTCCGTTTACGGCATCATTTTCATCCAGATAAAAACCATCAACTGATTTTCCGTCAATCTCGATTTTTTCTTTAGTTCCGTCAGGATTTTGTTTCGGATAAAGAAAAACGGCATCCTGAATTAAAGTGACCAAAGCTACTTCCTGAAGATTCGAACCGCCATCAAACTGAATTTCATCGGTATATAAAAAATCTGTTGGATTTGCATCTGTAATATCCGCCGTTGTTTCTATAAAAATATACAAACTGTCTTTGGCTAAAAGCGTTACGTCATTGAAGATTTTACCGTTGTTTCCGTTCATTCCGTCAACCGTCATTCGGTATTTCGAATTTAATCCTTTTTTGAGCTGAATTGTTGGAATCGAAATATCATCTTTACTGTTATTGTATACTTTTAGCTGGTAAGTACTCGAACCGATATTTTTAAAAACAGTATCTAAATAAACGGTATCTTTTGAAAACTTTAAATCTCCGGAACTGGCAACGGTATCAAAATCAGTTCGGCAGGAACTAAAAGTTATAAGCAAACCAAGAATGAAGAATGTAAAGTATTGACGCATTTTAATGAAGTTGTTTTTTTGCCACAGATTTAAATGATTTTTCCATTTTTGATAATAAAATTTAATCTGTGATAATCTGTTTAATCTGTTTAATCTGTTGCAAATATTTTTATCGTTCTGTAAAAATAACAAAAAACTTACATGTTTGAAGCTGATTTTAAATAATAGAATTGGATTTTCGAATTTGTATCTTATCTTTTCTTTAATTTTACGATTTTAAAGTCCATTTTAATGAATTACACCAAAGAACAAATATTAGAGCGTTGCAATCAGTTTACCAAAAACACCTTGATGGAGACGCTAAAAATTGAATATATTGATGCAGGCGAAGATTTTTTAGTAGCCAAAATGCCTGTAAATCCAAGCGTTCATCAACCAATGGGACTTTTACACGGAGGTGCTTCGGTTGCTTTGGCGGAGAGTGTTGGCAGTGCAGCGTCTTTCTTTTTTATTGATACAAAATTACAGGAAGTCCGCGGCATCGAAATTTCGGCAAATCATTTAAAAAGCATTCGCGAAGGCTGGGTTTTTGGTACCGCACGAATCATTCACAAAGGAAGAAGTATTCATTTATGGGAGATTAAAATTACCGATGAAGAAGGAAATCTGATTTCACTTTGTAAGTTGACTAATATGGTTTTAGATAAAAAGATAGTTTAATTAGATGGAAAAACTTCAAGGAGAAATTATAATTGAAACGTCCAATATTTTAAATGATTTTAAAAAGCATTTAGAAATTGAGAATAATAGGAGAATACTTTTTTCAGGGCCTTTTGGAACAGGAAAATCAACTTTTTTAAATGAATTGTCAGAAATAGAAAATGATGATTTTTTCTATTTAAAAATATTTCCAGTTAATTATTCGGTTTCTGCAAATGAAGATGTTTTTGAGCTTATAAAATTTGATGTACTTTTTCAGTTGATAGGAAATTATTATGATCAAATTGACCTAGAGAAAGAAGACTTTACATTGCTTCTTAAGAGTCAGGTATTTATCATGGAACATCTTAAGTTTATGCCTTTATTATATGCAATACTTGGATTTAGTGAAAAAATTGGTACTCCAATTGTTGATTTTATAAAGGCATTAGAGCAAACCGTAGGAAACTTTAAGAAGTTTAGTAAAGATATTAAGATTGATGAAGAGGGTGATATTAAAGCTTTTTTAAAATCAATTGAGGAAAAAAAAGGAAATACTTATGAAATGGATGCAGTTTCAGGGTTGATTTTTGATTTGATACAAAGAGTAAAAAAACAGAATGATAAACAGTCAGTATTAATTATTGATGATCTAGATCGATTAGATCCAGAACATATATTTAGACTTTTTAATATTTTTAGTGCTCATTACAATCAAATCAATGGAAATAATAAATTCGGTTTTGATAAGATTATTTTTGTTTGTGATATAGAAAACATTCGAAAAATATTTCATCATCGATATGGTTTTGATGTTGATTTTTCAGGTTATATTGATAAGTTTTATTCAATCACCCCATTTGATTTTGACAACAGAAAATACGTTAAAAATAAAATTAGAGAATTGTTACAGAAAGTAAAACTTGATACCCAATTAGATTTTTATAATTTTCATACTAATCAGAGATTTTTTATCGTCGTAAGAGCTGTTGTTCAAACATTGATAGATGCAAAACTATTAAATCTAAGAATGCTATTATCTTGCCCTGATCTTATGATCCCGGATTATTATTATGGAAAAAAAACGGGTAATGCACAAAGCGTACTAAATTCACCTCTAATAGTTTTATTTTATCTGTTAAAAATTTTTTATGGTTCATTTGATATATTAGAAATGAAAATAAAATTTCTATATGAATCTTTTGATCGTGAAACTTTTAAATCGGATCATAATTATCAATATATAATAAGTAGTGAAAGTGATGTAGAAAATTTAGTGTCTTATTGTTTACCATTTTTATTACCAGAAGATGTTGCATATGAAAAAGATGTACAAGACAAAACTTATTATCTAGAAAATTATGGTTGTACCATTCATTATAATGGATTCAATAATAATTATGTAGGCTTTAAAAATTTTCAAAAGGCAACCAGAGGGGATAATGTAAATTCAGAAGAAATTGAATTAAATCCTTACTTGATTTTATTTGATACGTTTACTAGATGTAAAAAAAGAGGAATATTAAAATAAGTTAAGAAGTATTTATAAAAGAAATTCTATTCAATAAATATTTATTATAAAATACCGAATACCATCAGATAACAATGAACGACTTTTTTTCTACAATCCGAAAACACCAGGAACAAAAATTACCTTTTGTTATTTATTCTAAACCCAATTCGTCGCTTCTTTTTGCCTTTTTACAGCAAGACGATGCTTTATATACGGTTACAGATTACAGCGAGAAAGGCTTTGTTTTTGCCTCTTTTGATGAAAAACAGCTGATTTTGATTCCGGAGAAAGAATCAAAAATTATCAGTACCGAACAAAAAGCAATCAATTTTGATTTTAATGATATTGATGATTTAGGTTTTGATCCTGAAGCTAAAACTCAATATGAAGATTTAGTTACAAAAGGAATCGACGCGATTAAAAACGAAGAATTCAAAAAAGTAGTTTTATCAAGAAACGAAAAACTGGAATTAACAGATCTTGATTTTGTGATCACTTTTCAGCGTTTGATTCATTTGTATCCAACGACTTTTTCGTATTGCTTTTTTCATCCCCAAATTGGATTTTGGATGGGAGCAACACCGGAACAATTATTAAAAGCAAATGGAAATGTTTTTGAAACCACAGCTCTTGCCGGAACTCAAAAAGCAAATCTGGAAGAAGAAATTCTTTGGCAGCAAAAAGAAAAAGACGAGCAGCAATATGTTACTGATTTTATCGTAAAAAGATTGCGTGAAGTAGCTTCATCGGTTGTTGTTACGGAACCTTACAGTATAAAAGCCGGATCGATCTGGCATATTAAAACCGACATTTCAGGAGTTTTAAATGATAATTCGACACTTGAAGAAGTTATCGATACTTTGCACCCAACGCCTGCGGTTTGTGGCTTGCCAAAGAAAAAAGCAAAGGCATTTATTATTGAAAATGAAAACTATGACAGAACTTTTTACACCGGTTTTCTGGGAGAATTAAATAGCAGTTTTGCGCGTAAAACAGTAAGTTCTGATTTATTCGTAAATTTACGCAGTATGCAAATTCAGGAAAAAAGCGCCATTTTGTACATGGGATGCGGTATTACCAAAGAAAGTGTCCCGGAGAAAGAATGGGAGGAAAGCGTCAATAAATCGATGACGATGAAAAGAGTTTTGAATATAAAAAAGAACAGTAGTTGTTAAAAAATAAAAGTTTCAAGTTTCAGGTTTCAAATTTGTTGGAACGTGAAACCTGAAACCTGAAACAAAAAAAAACAAAAAGATTATTTAGTTTTCAGCCACAGTTTAGAACTTTAAACTTAAAACCTGAAACAAAGAAAACAAAAAGCAGATGAAATTAGACATATTAGCCTTTGGTGCACATCCGGATGATGTAGAATTAGGCTGTGCAGGAACAATATTAAAAGAAGTTTCCCTTGGGAAAAAAGTTGGAATCGTTGATTTAACACGAGGCGAATTAGGAACGCGCGGAACAGCCGAAACAAGAGATGAAGAAGCAAAAGCGGCGGCAAAAATTTTAGGCGTTTTAGTGCGTGAAAATTTAGAAATGCGTGACGGTTTTTTTGTAAATGATGAAAAGCACCAGCTTGAAGTTATTAAAATGATTCGTAAATATAAACCTGAAATCGTTTTGTGCAACGCGGTTGACGATCGCCATATCGATCATGGAAAAGGAAGCAAATTAGTTTCTGACGCTTGCTTTTTATCCGGGTTAATGAAAATCGAAACTTCGATCGACGGAGAGAAACAAGAAGCCTGGAGACCAAAAGTGGTTTATCATTATATTCAGTGGAAAAACCTGGAACCCGATTTTGTTGTCGACATTACAGGTTTTGAACAAAAAAAGGTAGAAGCAGTTTTGGCTTATAAAACTCAGTTTTACGATCCAAATTCAAAAGAACCTGCAACGCCAATAACCAGCAAAAACTTTCTGGAAAGCTTAAATTACCGTGCGCAGGACTTAGGAAGGCTAGTTAACAAAGATTTTGCTGAAGGTTTTACTGTCGAAAGATGTTTGGCAGTCAATAGCTTAGAAGATTTGATGTAAAAAGATGAATATTTTTTCAATTTTTTATTTGCGGAAGTAAACATTAGTTGTATATTTGCAACCGCTAAGCAAAATGGTGGTTGTAGCTCAGCTGGTTAGAGTAGCGGTTTGTGGTGCCGCGGGTCGCCGGTTCGAACCCGGTCAGCCACCCAGAAATTTAAAGCCTTGAAGAAATTCAAGGCTTTTTTTGTGCCAAAAAATTAAATTCCAAATTTTTATCCCGAGGCTTCGGGGCCAAATTCCAACGGATTGCCATATAGCCCGTGGTTTCAACCACGGGGATACGGAATAATGAAAATATATTGTGTCGCAATGGTTGAAACCATTGGCTATGTTTATAATTTTTGGAATTTATTTTGTGAAACAAAAAAAGCATGACGTTTAAATCATGCTTTTAGTCGGTTTGTTATATTTGGTTTGTATTATCGAATTTCTTCAAAAGTGGTACCTTGTTTAATATCGCCGGTTTTAAAACCTTTTTTAAACCAGTACATTCTTTGTTCTGATGTTCCGTGAGTAAAGGAGTCGGGAACAACCTGACCGCTCATTTTGCTTTGAATTGCGTCATCACCAACGGCATTTGCAGCACTTAAAGCTTCGTCGATATCATCTGTATCTAAATTTTTCTGATTATAATGTGTCCATACTCCAGCGTAGAAATCTGCTTGCAGTTCTAATGCAACAGAAAGTTTATTGGCTTCTGCTTCGCTTTTTCCTTCTTGTTCCTGATGCATTTTGGCCGAGGTTCCTAATAAGGTTTGCACGTGATGCCCAATTTCGTGCGCTATAACATATGCAATAGCAAAGTCTCCACCTTTGGCACCAAATTTTGTTTTAAGCTCTTCAAAGAAACCTAAATCCATATATACTTTTTGATCTCCCGGACAATAAAATGGACCAGATGCCGAAGAAGCTCCACCGCAAGCTGTTTGAACAGAACCTCTAAAAAGCACCAATTTTGGGTTTTTATACGTCATTCCGTTCTCTTCAAATATTTTACTCCAGATATCCTCGTTATCAGCCAGAATTACTCTAACAAAGTTACCCATTTCTTCATCTTCCTTACTTAATGGTGCAGCAGCTTCAGTTTGCTGTTGGCCGCCTTGGACTTGCTCTAAGACATTTCCAATAGTTTGGCCAGTTTCGCCGCCAAAAACATTTAATAACAAAATGATGATACCAATAACCCCACCACCAACGGCTACTTTTCCTCCAGAAAGTCCTCTTCTGTCCTCTACGTTATCACTTTGTCTTCTGCCTAGCCATTTCATATTTATTATATTAAAAGTTATTATAAATTTTGTTGTACGAATTTATATATTTTTCTGTAAAATATGTTCTATTAAAATGATTTACTTTATTATTTTATCCATTTAGATAAAGCTTCTTCCACAGTTCCGCGAATGATTGGTTTAGAAATATAATCGTTCATTCCGGCCGAAATACATTTGTTTCGCTCATCTTTCTCGGCGCCTGCCGTAACAGCAATTATCGGAATATTTTTTCCGCTTAAAGTATTTCTAATTGCTTTTGTTGCTTCATAGCCATTCATAATTGGCATCTGAATATCCATAAAAACCAAATCAGGATTAATGTTTTCAATTTGATTTACAGCTTCATAACCATTTTCGCATTCAAAAATAATAGTATTTAAATTAAGGTTTTTTACAATTGTTTTTAAAAGAAGCATGTTTACTTTATTATCTTCAACAATCAAAATATTCAGTTTTTTTTGATTAGAATAATAGTTCAATGCATAATCAGGATTTCTGTTTTTTAGGATTTCCTTGTATTTTTCGTTGATACTTTTATGGCTAATATTCAAATTTAAATCAAAATAAAAATTACTTCCTTTGTTGATTCTGCTTTCAAGCTGCAAACGGCTTTCCATTAAAGCCAGTAATTGATTTGAGATTGTAAGTCCCAAACCTGTTCCTCCAAATTTTCTCGTTGTGGAACTATCTTCTTGTGAAAAAGCCTTGAAAATTTTCTTCTGATTTTGCTCTAATATTCCAATTCCGGTATCAACAACGGAGAATCGAAGAATATAATTTTCTTCTGATTTTTTTTCGATTACAGAAACGTTTAGTTTTATAGATCCTTCGTTGGTGAATTTTATGGCGTTTGATAAAAGATTGATCAAAATTTGTTTCAATCGCACAATATCTGTCCAGATATATTTTGGAACATTGGGATCCACATTTAATTCGAGATCAAGATTTTTTTGATTCGATTCAAAAATGATCAGATCAAATATTTGCCCCAGTATCTTTTGAATATCATACAAATCAATAAAAAGCTCGAGTTTTCCGGCTTCAATTTTAGAAAAATCAAGAATATCATTGATGATTTCAAGTAACGAATGTGCCGATTGATTGATGGTTGTCATGTACTTTTCCTGAATTTCTTCAAGATTCGTTTTCATAAGCAAATGCGTAAAACCGATAATTCCGTTTAACGGAGTTCGTATTTCGTGTGACATATTGGCCAGGAAATCTGATTTAGATTTATTCGCCGCTTCTGCCAGTTCTTTTGCTTTTATTGCATCTTCACTTTCCTTGATTTTTGCCTGATTTCTATTTCGGTCTAACGCCGATGAAATATTATTGGCAAGTGTCTGGAAGATATAAATTTCATCATCAGACCATTTTCTTTCCCTCGTACAATCATCAAAACCAATAAAACCAGAAAAGTTATTATTGGCAAACAAAGGCAAAATCAATATCGATTTAATATCATTTGTAACGAGTAAATTTTTAAAGTAGGTGTCTTCCAGATTTCGGGTTAAGGTGCTTAAAACTTTTTTATTTTGAGAGTGCCAGATGATTTCCTTTAAATTGTCTTCGGTAAAATTTTGCAGTTTCGTTATTTGACGTTCAATTCCTTCGCGGGCCCATTTGTATTTTTGACTAATAGTATTGGTTTCAAAATCTTTTTCGTAATAAAAAATGTGATCTACTTTTGATGCCTTCCCAATAATTTCATAAGTCTCCTGAAACATTTTTTGCGGACTTTTGCTCAATAAAAACTTCTCTGTACAAAGCGCCAAAGCCGATAATAATTCACTTTTTAATTCCAGTTTTTTCTCGGCCTTAAGTCTCATTTGAGAAGAAATTGCCAATGAGATTACATCCGAAATTGTTCTCGCATAATTAATATCTTCATTGTCCCATTCTCTTTTTTTCTCGGTACTTTCAAAACAGGCAACTCCTGCCAGTTGTCCGTTTAAAAAAATCGGAACATCAAGCATCGATTTTATTTTATTTTTGATGAAGTAAATTTGCTGAAATTCAGATGTTTCCAGCTTGTTAAATACGTCAGAAGCATTGATGATGGCTTTGCTTTTTAAAGTTTCAAAATAAATTGGATAAGATTCTTTATCGAGAATGTTTTTGTCGCTTAAACTTTGATTGTCCCTGCTAAATAAATTCCGACAAGTTATAGTATCGTTTGAGTATTTCCAAAAACTGACTCTGTTTGTTTTTGAAACTGTTGCCGCTTCCTGAATAATAAAATCAATTACGGTTTGTAAATCGCTGTAACCTCGAAAATCGGTTGTCGATAATTTTTTGGTCGAATTATTGTAGGCTTCGATTTTTTCGAGACGTCTTTTTTTCTCGTTTTCGATGTTTTTTATCTCCGTAATATCTCTTGCAATACCGGCGTAGCCATTTGTTTCGCCCAAATCATTTTTGCGAATAATAACCTTTTGTGAAATCCATAGTTCTTCACCGGTTTTCTTTATAACCGGAATTTCAATAGTCGGATAATTAAGTTCATTTTGCTCTAAATTTTCATAGAAATCAACAGCATTTTTGATATAATCTTCCTGAATAAAATTTGAATAATGATGCGAAATCACTTCTTCTTCGGAATAACCCAAAATTGAATATCCAAATTCATTGATAAAAGTAAAATAACCGTCGACATTGATTTCAAAAATAATATCGGTCGCGGTCTGGATCAGGTTTTTGTATTGATCCTGAACTATAATTTGCTCTGTAACGTCTTGTCCAATGCTAATAATTAAATCATTAGAGAATTTTTTATCTTTCCATTGAATGTATTTGAATTCGCCGTTTTTACTTTTTAGTTTTCGAATGTAGAGCTTATTATCAACATAAGTTTTGTGATAATTCTCTCTGATAAATTCCGGATCTTCAGTTAATTTCCAAAATTCCATTGCCATTACTTCGTCAGGCGAATATCCTAAAATTGTTGTTATGGTTTCGCTGCTAAATAATACTTCGCCTTTTTTATTTGTTGCAATCGTTAATGAATTTCCTTTATGAACGATTTCGTTTGTAAACCTGAAATTATCTCTGTTGTTTAGTAAAACGGCATAATTTACGTGATTAAGAATGAAAATTATAATGCAAAAATTGATCAGTAAAATTGATGATTTTAATGGAATTGCATGGAAAACTAAGGTTGTAATCAGGTATAAAAATACGATTGATACGAAAGTCCAATAAATTTTTATGGGTTTTAAAATACTGTAGGAGAAGAAAAACGAAAGTAGAAAAGTAATAATCGGAATAACATCATTTTGCAGATATATAATGTTACGAGCGACATAAGCAATGTAAATGAAGAAGGAAATAATGAAAATTTTCTGGGTTCGGTCCCGTAGAAATTTTATTTTATCTGTAACTAAATAAAGCAGTAAAACTGAAAATCCGATAATTATATTAAAAACTAATAAACTTCGTGGCCGAATCTTGAATATTTCATTGATAATTTCGATTACAATAGTTGCAATACCAAAGAATAAAGCATACAGTTGATATTCTCTGTGTGCGGTTTCGCTTTCGAGTTTTTTTTCTATGAAGTAGCCAATTTTGGCTTTAATTCTAAAAAACTGATAAATCAATAAACCTATAAAACCGAATAATGACAACCCCAAAATGATGAGTTTGGGATTGTTGTAGAAAATAATATCGGATTTAAAAACAAACCAATTTGTGACAATCAATTTTAAGGCATCACCAAAATTGGCGATTCCTAAAATCGATGAGTTAAAAAAACTATAGTTTTCTACCATAGTATTTGGGGTATGTTTGGTTTAGTAATAGCAATTTAGAATTTTCTGAAAAGAGTAGGTCAGGCTCTTTTTGTTCTCAGAATCTTCAGTTTTATTCTGAATCAGATCCAATTGAATCAATTGAATTCTCTTCTTCTATGTTTAATATAGCACTATATAAAGCGTATTTTACCGAATAAGTGATAGGAATTGTAAAGACTACGCCAATACAACAGCCAATTAAACCAATGGCTGAGCCAACGCCGGCAACAAAAAGCAAAAGGATTATTGTAAATGGTTGTTTGCTAACAATAATAATGCTTGATTTAATGGCGTCTATAGCGTTTAAATCTCCAAAAATAATTAGAGGGATTGTTAATGAGGTAAATACAGTTATTGCTAATGCAATTAAGGTATCAACAAGAATAATTCCGACCATATTAAAGAAAACGGAAATGAAACCACTCAGTAGTGAAATTAATAATGTTGCAATAAAGAGCTGTGCAAAATAACGTGATGTATAATAGCTAAAAACGGTAGAAAATTTAAATTCTTCATCTCTGTCTGCAGAATATGCCATTTTTAAAAAACCAGCAATAAACGGGCTAAAAAGTGCTGCTGTAAAAGCAATTACTATGCTGTAAATTGCCAGTACAGAAGTTGATGTCTGCTCGTTTTGAAGGTTTTTTAAAAATTCTTCATTAAAATGCTGAACTCCATATAATGAAACTAAAAGTCCTCCGCCAAGAAAAAACGCTAAAATCGAAAATACCAAAAGTATTAATCCCGCATAAAGCGCTATTTTTTTATAGTTTTCGAAAGCATGGTTAAAAACAGTAGAAAAGTCTAAGAAATAGCCATTATTTTTAATGTCTTCAATTTGTTCAAGTGTAGATTTCATTTTTTTAAGTAGAATTGTTTTATATTCTGTGGTATTTAATTATTCAAACGTAAATATAATATTTTTAATCAAATGCGTACGAAAATCTACAAAATAGTACGAAATTGTTTTAGCAATTATATCCAGTCTAATAAGCGTTTAATGGAAGCCAGTTTATCTTTGTAAGGTGCATAACGCATTGGTAAATCGATCCAGTTGCCTTTTTTGACTACTCCTTTTTGATGTGTAAAAGTATCAAAACTCAATTGACCGTGATAAGCACCAATTCCGCTATGGCCGACACCGCCAAAAGGCAGTCTTTTATTAGAAAAGTGAACAACAGTATCATTGATACAACCACCTCCAAAAGAATAAGTTGCGATTAATTTTTTGGTAAATGATTTATTTTCGCTAAAAATATAAAATGCAAGAGGTTTCTCATAACGGCTTACAACATTTTTAATTTCGGTTTCGGTTTCGTAAGTGAGAATAGGTAAAATAGGACCAAAAATTTCTTCTTTCATAACCGGACTTTCCAAGCCTGGTTCTTCAATAAGTGTTGGTGCGATATAAAGCTTGTTGGCATCTGTTTCTCCTCCAAAAATTACTTTTTCAGATTTAAGCATATTGGCCAGTCGCAGCCAGTTTTTAGTATTTATAATTCGGGCAAAATCCGGCGATTTTTCCATTTTTTTGCCATATGCTTTTATAATTTCTTCCATCATAAAAGTGATGAAATTGATTTTCATATTTTTTTGAATCAAAATATAATCCGGTGCAATGCAAGTTTGACCGGCATTGATAAATTTTCCCCAGACAATTCTTTTTGCTGCTAATTTTAAATCGGCAGTTTCATCAATAATACACGGGTTTTTTCCGCCCAATTCAAGCGTAACCGGTGTAAGGTTTTCTGCAGCAGCTTTGGCAACGATTTTTCCAACAGCAGCGCTTCCTGTAAAGAAAATATAATCCCAGCGTTTTGCTAATAAGCTGTTTGCCTCTTCAACTCCGCCCTGAACGACATCAACATGTTTTACATGAAATGTTTTTTGGATGATTTTTGCAATTATCGAAGAAGTACTTGGAGTAAGTTCCGAAGGTTTTAAAATCACTCTGTTTCCTGCTGCAACTGCCGCAATCAAAGGGCATAATGCTAGTTGAAAAGGATAATTCCAAGGTGCAATTACCAATACTTTTCCGTAAGGTTCTTTATAAATATAATCGGTTGAAGGAAAGTTGAGAAGGGAAGGAAAAACACGCTTTGGTTTTGCCCATTTATGAATGTTTTTGATCGTGTCTTTTAGTTCCGAAATGACATAATTAGTCTCTGTTAAAACAGCTTCAAATTCGGGCTTTTTAAAATCATCATATAAAGCTTTTACAATTAAATCTTCGCTTTTCTGAATGTTATATAATAATTTTTTGAGCGTTTCTTTTCGGTATCCGATATCATTTTTATAGTCCATTTTACGATCAGCTTGTTTTTTTGCCTATGCAAGTTAATCGATAAAAATTAAAAAATTAAGAAAATAATCATAAAATCATAATGCATTCCAAATGGTTTCATCGGGAGTTGGTGCAACAATCGTAATATTTTCTTTTGATACAGGATGTACAAAAACTAATTTTCTGGCATGAAGATGAATTCCGCCGTCAGGATTACTTCGGTCAAAACCGTATTTTAAATCACCTTTTATAGGAGAACCAATCGCAGACAATTGTGCACGAATTTGGTGGTGGCGACCTGTGTGCAAATTAATTTCCAGAGCCACATAATTTTGAAGTTCTTTAAAAACAGTGTAATCCAGACTGGCGATTTTGCTATCCGGAACTTCTTTTAAATGTGCTTTTGAAGTGTTGTTTTTTTCGTTTCGTTTAAGATAATGAACCAATTTGGCAGTTGTTTCCAAAGGTTTATTCTTGACAACTGCCCAATAGGTTTTTTGCGTTTCGCGATTGCTGAACAATTCGTTCATTCGCGTTAAAGCTTTACTGGTTCTGGCAAAAACCACGATTCCTGTTGTAGGTCGGTCCAAACGGTGAATTACCCCCAGGAAAACGTCGCCAGGTTTATTGTATTTGTCTTTAATGTATTCTTTTACAACATCAGATAGAGGTTTATCCCCCGTTTTATCACCTTGCACAATATCGCCTACGCGTTTATTGACTACAATAATATGATTGTCTTCATGCAGAATTTGGAGATTACTTTTGTTGGAAACGATTTTCATTTTAAGACTGGCTTAGATTTTTAGATTTTAGACTTCTTAGACTGGATTTCTTGCATAATTTTTAAAGCAAAGTAGCCCTAAATCTTGATGTCATTTTTGTTATTTCTTCTAATAAATTTATTAATTCGGTTGTATTTTCTTCATTAATAAAACCTAAATCCGAAGAAATTAAAAGTTGTGTTTCAACTTCGTAAGCAGAGCCAATTGCAATTTCTAAAAAACGAGCAAAATCTTTATTAGAATTTCTTGAAGAACCCTCGGCAATATTGGAAGGAATTGATACTGAAGCTCTTCTTAATTGATTGATAATTCCAAATTTTTCTTCACTTGGAAAGGAAGCCGTTACATTATAAATTTTAGAACAAAACAGCCTGCTTTTTTTCCAAATCAAAAGTTCTTTAAATTGATGCATATTTTAGATTAGTTAGATTTTTGTTAGACTTCTTAGATTTTTAGACTGTCTTAGACTTCTTAGAAAAAAAATTAAATTCTAAATCTAAGACAGTCTAAAAATCTAAGAAGTCTAAGCAAGTCTATCTTAATATTGTTCATTAGAATTAGGGAAATCACTAGATTTCACATCAGCAGCGTATTGACCAATTGCTTTTGTCATTTCTTCGTAAAGATTTAGGTAACGACGTAAAAATCTTGGACTAAATTCATTGTTCATTCCCAACATATCGTGAATAACCAAAACCTGTCCGTCAACGCCACCTCCGGCACCAATTCCGATAACAGGAATCGAAATACTTTTAGCTACTTTTTCGGCTAAATCAGCAGGAATTTTTTCCAAAACAATACCAAAACAGCCAATTTTTTCAAGTAATTTAGCATCTTCGATTAGTTTTTCTGCTTCTTCGTCCTCTTTTGCACGAACACTGTAAGTTCCGAATTTATAAATAGATTGTGGAGTTAAACCCAAGTGTCCCATAACCGGAATTCCTGCGTTTAGTATTTTTTTGATCGATTCTTTAATTTCTTTTCCTCCTTCTAATTTTACTGCGTGACCACCGCTTTCTTTCATGATTCTGATGGCAGAACGTAAAGCTTCTTTAGGGTCAGACTGGTAACTTCCAAAAGGTAAATCAACTACAACCAAAGCTCTTTCGATAGCACGAACTACAGACGAAGCATGGTAAATCATTTGGTCTAAAGTAATTGGCAAAGTCGTTTCGTGACCCGCCATAACATTTGAAGCCGAATCTCCAACCAAAATCACATCAACTCCGGCAGTATCAACGATTTTTGCCATTGTATAATCGTAAGCCGTTAGCATAGAGATTTTCTCTCCGTTGCTTTTCATTTCGATCAACGACTTTGTAGTGATTCTTTTATAATCTTTTTTTGCTACTGACATTTTGTTTTTTGTTTTTTTTGAAGATGTAAAAGTATTGAATAATTATAGATTGAAATCAGCAATAGAAGAATATTTCAATAAAAAAGAGCTTTCCGTCTTTGAATTCTATTCTAAATTCGCTGTCTTCAAATTGCAGGGAGTAGGAATGTGGTACTTTGATAGAAGCTGTTATATAAGTGCCGTATTTTTCGATAAATGCTTTTTCAGTCAATGTATTATCTAAAACCGAATTGGGATTTAAAATCATTTTATTGTTTTCATTGATAAAAACCTTTACGATTTCAGCTTTGTTTTGTTTTTCATCGACAGAAACTTCCAAATCCGGATAATAGTAAAACAAATCACTTAAATAAATACCACATTCATCGCCTATACTGGCTGTTTTTGCAGGTTTTCCAAAGGTTTTAACCAATTCTTTTTGAGTAAGAAACAAAGATTTTGTTTTAAAACCTTTCAAAACAAATTCGGCTTTTTGTGTAAATGCAATAATTTGTTCGGGTAATTTATGTTTGTCTAATCCTTTGGCAATAGCCATATTCAGTTCTGTATCAGCAATTAATTTAGGATCGTTTAATTGTTTAACAACCTCAGAATATCTTTGGTACGCCGGAGCTAGTTTAGAGTAATCGCTGTTCCAGGCAAGTTCTACAATTCGTTCGGCAACAGTTTTTCGTTCAGCGATTGCATCAGGATTCAGTTTGTCGAACTCTTTGATTAAGGTATTAAAATCAGGTCTTTTGCCAATGAATTTTCTCAGTGTAAATTTTGCACTTTCAGGGTCAAAATTCCCACCAATATTAACCCATTCCTCTTGATTTTTGGGGAGATAATTTACCGGAACAGGATCTCCGGTAAACAAAATTTCTTTAATTTTTGAAGTTTTATCCGGAAGTGCCCTTGCTTTTAAACCTGCAACCAAAACAAAAAGATGATTTCCGCCATAATATTGATCACCGCCTGCCAAAACCGGATTTTCGTAATCAATAGTTTTAATGTCGGCAGCGTTTAATCTTGTTCCCACAAATTTTTCAGGAACATATCCTTCAGATAAATTATCAGCTTTTACTTTGTACCAGCCATTTTCATTTTTAGATAATAGCTGAACTTCGGCACCATATTTAAAATAACCTAAAAATTCAGCAGAAGTACTTGTCGAAGTATACAATCGAGTATCTGAATTTAGAAAATAACGTTCCTGGGCTTGTAGTAAAATAGAGCAAAATAATAATGCTGCTATAAAGTGGTATTTTTTCATGTAGTATTTTTTGTCGCCACGAATTTCACGAATTTTTAATTCGTGGCAAACTTTTATTTAGCAATCCGCCATGTTTACGGCAATTGCAAGTCCCCCTTCAGAGGTTTCTTTGTATTTTGAATTCATATCTTTTGCCGTTTGCCACATCGTATCAATAACTTTGTCCAACGGAACTTTTGCGTTTTTAGAATCAGTTTCTAAGGCCAATTCGGCAGCATTTATCGCTTTTATGGCACCCATTGTATTTCTTTCAATACACGGAATTTGTACCAAACCGCCAATTGGGTCGCAGGTTAAACCAAGATGATGCTCCATTGCAATTTCGGCAGCCATTAAAACCTGAGCGGGAGTTCCGCCCATTAATTCACAAAGTGCCGCGGCAGCCATCGCTGACGAAACGCCAATTTCGGCCTGACAACCGCCCATTGCTGCAGAAATAGTAGCTCCTTTTTTAAAGATACTCCCAATTTCTCCGGCAACCATCAAAAATTGTTTGATTTCTTTTTCGCCTGCGCTATGATTTTCAATTACCAGATAATACATTAAAACAGCCGGAATCACACCTGCGCTTCCGTTTGTAGGCGCTGTAACCACACGGCCCAGAGAAGCATTTACTTCATTTACAGCAAGTGCAAAACAGCTTACCCATTTTAATATCTGGCGAAATTTTACTTCGGTTTTTCTGATTTCTTCCAGCCACGTTTGCGGATCAGAATAATTTGATAGTCCAATTAAACCCTGATGCATATCAAAAGCTCTTCTGCGCACATTTAATCCTCCCGGAAGAATTCCTCCTGTATGACAGCCAATGTACATGCATTCAAGCATTGTGCGCCAAATGCGCATTAATTCCGAATCAATTTCGGCTTCAGGACGCATTGATTTTTCGTTTTCATAAACAATTTCCGAAATCATCTTGTTTTCTGAAATCGTATAATTTAAAAGTTCAACCGCATTTTGAATAGGGAACGGAAAGGCACATTTTATTTCTTCTTTGATTTTGGCATTGGTACGCTCTTCTTTCACCACAAAACCACCTCCGATAGAATAAAAAGTAGATTCGTATTCAGAGTTATCAGCTTTGTAGGCTGTAAATTTTAAGCCATTGGCATGAAAAGGAAGAAAGTCTTTATTGAAAACAATGTCCTGAAGAAAGTAAAACGGAATCGTAATCTGGTTGCCCAAAACGATTTCATTTTTGGTTTCGATAGATTTAATAATTCCGGCAATATCATCAATTGGAATATATTCAGGATCCTGACCGCTTAAACCAAGCATAACTGCCAAATCTGTAGCGTGGCCTTTTCCGGTTAAGGAAAGAGAGCCGTATAAGTCGACCCTGACTCTGGTAGTTTGTTCTAAAATAGATTCGTCTTTTAACTCTTTTAAAAAACGTTCTGCGGCGCGCCACGGACCTAATGTATGGGAACTCGACGGGCCAACACCAATTTTAAGCATATCAAAAACAGAGATACATTCTTCCATTGTTCAATTTTTATTAAGACAAAGATAATTGAATAATGCAACGAACGTGAATATTTAATTGTTAATGTTGCGGTTTTGTTAAAAAAGATATTAAATTTTAATAATTTGGCAATGAAATAAATTTAATTGCTTAATATGCGGTTTTCGTAAAGAGTTCGAGGTTTTTTTAGGTATTTTTGTAATGAAACAATCACTAAAAAATCCGGTTTTTTTAACTTTTAAACAATCGGATAAATAATAACTCCTGATATGTTTTTCCAATTTTTAGAAGCCTTTTTTACGAAAAAATTGAAATACCACAAAGAAGATAAAATTACATTATGATAGAATTTTTCAAGCATTTATTACAAGAATTCGAATTACCGCTTAACAATCCAGTATTAATTTTTTCGTTGATACTTTTCATTATTCTGCTGTCTCCAATTTTACTAAAAAAAATAAATATTCCCGGAATCATAGGTCTTATAATTTCTGGTGTAATCATTGGTCCTCACGGGCTTAATATTCTTGCCAAAAGCTCGGCAGTTGATTTGTTTTCAACCATCGGACTTTTATATATCATGTTTATCGCGGGTCTTGAACTCGATATGAACGAGTTTAAAGCCAATCAGAATAAGAGTTTATTATTTGGATTTTTTACTTTTATTTTTCCACTATCCATTGGTTTTCCTGTTTGTTATTATTTACTGCAATATGATTTTAATGCCAGTTTTTTAACGGCGAGTATGTTTGCCACACACACTTTGGTAGCATATCCAATTGTGAGTAAAATGGGAATCTCAAAAAATCAGGCGGTTGCCATAACCGTTGGTGGAACAATTTTAACAGATACTGCTGTTTTGATTATTCTTGCCGTAATTATGGGAAGTGCTCAGGGAAATCTAAATCAGGCTTTCTGGATAAAATTAGGCGTTTCTTTGGCTATTTTCTCTGCCATTATGTTTTTGGTTATTCCGAGAATTGCAAAATGGTTTTTCAAGAAATTAGAAAGTGAAAAACATGCGCATTATATATTTGTACTTTCAGTCGTTTTCTTCGCCGCCTTTTTGGCCGAAGTAGCAGGAGTAGAGCCTATTATTGGAGCTTTCGTTGCCGGTTTGGCATTAAATCCGTTAATTCCGCATTCATCTGCATTGATGAACAGAATTGAGTTTATTGGGAATTCATTGTTTATTCCGTTTTTCCTGATTTCTGTGGGAATGCTGGTTGATATAAGTGTTATTTTGAGCGGACCAACAGCGTTAATTGTTGCCGGAACATTAAGTGTTGTGGCTATTTTTGGAAAATGGTTTGCGGCCTTTTTTACCCAAATTGTTTTTAAATACACAAAGACAGAAAGACAGCTTATTTTCGGATTGAGTAGTGCGCACGCTGCAGCAACTCTGGCGGTAATTTTGGTAGGTTTTAAAGCGAAAATTTTAGATGAAAATATATTAAACGGAACTATTATTTTAATTCTGATAACGTGTATTGTGGCTTCTTTTGCTACAGAAAAAGCAGCTAAAAAAATTGCCATTTGTGAAGAAGAAGTTTCTCATGAAGATGCCAACAGAGATAAAATTCTGGAAGAACATATTTTGATTCCGCTGGCAAAAACTTCTGCAACAGCGAGTTTGTTGGATTTTGCACTTTTAATAAAAGATAAAAAATCTGCCAATCCGGTTACTTTGCTAACGATTGTTCCAAATAATGACCAGGCCGAAAAAAATATTTTAAGATATAGAAAAGCTGTTGATAAATTTGTAATTCAGGGTTCAGCATCTGAAGTAAAAATCAATACCATTGCCAGAATAGACCATAATCCGGCAAGTGGAATTGCGAGAACTTCAAAAGAAATTATGTCGGATATTGTGATTGTGGGCTGGCCGAGAAAAACAGGTTTCCTGGATAAAATTTTTGGAGAAAACGTAGATTCGATCATTAATAACGTAGACAAAAGTTTATTTATCTGCCGATTTGAAAAACCTTTTATTGAAGAAAAAAGATTGGTATTTATTTGCCCGCCTTTTTCAGAAAGAGGAGTTGGATTTCAGCTTTTGCTTCAAAAAATCTGCCGATTGTCACAGGAATTAAGTATTCCGATTGTGATTTATGCCGAATATAAAACGCATCAGTCTATTATGCAGATTGCTGCTAATTTGAAACTTAGCGCGAAATTAGGATTCAAGAGTATTCTAGATTGGGAAGATTTTGAAGCTATTTCAGATGAAATTAAACCAACTGATTTAATTGCTTTTAATTTATCAAGAAAAGGTTCTGTTTCATATCAATCTATTTTTGATAAATTGCCACAGAAATTCGAAAAATCATTCGAAGAAAATAATCTGATTTTGGTTTATCCGCAAGATGATAATAAAGTAACTTCTATGGATGCTTACGAAGATTTTACCGCAACACCATTAACAAAAGGTCTTGAAGCTATTGAGCAGATTGGTAGAGGTTTGGGAAGTATTTTGAAGAAGGGATAATTTTTTAGGGTAGAATAAATGAAAAGAAAATTGCTGTTAATTTCGTTGATATTTATAACTTTTGTGACAAATGGACAAAATAAAATGAAAAGTGCTGAAGAACTTATAGATAAAAAAGATCCAGGTTGGGTAATTGTTCAAGGCTGGATTAAAACTGCAAAAAATAAAGTTGAGATTTTACCGGCCGATGAATTGAAGGCAAAAGAAGCATTATTTCATACTCAGGTTACAACTCGTTCTCCGATGGGAGCAATTGTTTTTATGACAGGAGGCCTTCTAATTGATGATGGCTGGATTAGAATTTTAGGTTCAGGAAATTCAAGATTTAATCGAACACTTCCGGATTGGAATAAAGGAAAATCATTTAATGAGTTTGGTGAAACGCCGCCTTTTTTATTAATAGCAGATGATGCAATTGGTGGTTTTTATCTTTTAAATGGAGGAGGATTAGGAACCGATGTAGGTAAAATTTATTATTTTTCTCCTGATAATCTCGAATATGAACAACTTGATATTACGTATTCTGAATTTTTAGAATTTTGTTTTAATAATAATTTAGATAAATTTTATGAAGGTAACAGATGGAATGGATGGAGGGAAGAAGTCTCAAAATTAAAAGGAGATGAAGTTTTTAATTTTTACCCTTTTCTCTGGACAGCAGAAGGAAGTGACATTAATAAAAGTTCGAGAAAGATAATTCCAATTCAGGAACAATATAGCTTAAATTTAGATTTACGAAAACAAATTGGTTTCGATAAATAAAATGTTGTCCTAAGGTTTTGAAATTAACTTTATTAAATTTAAATCATGGAACATCTACAAAAGATAATTTCAAAATATAGTTTTTCGAAAAGAGATATAAAATCTAATGTAGAAGTAGTTGATGTTGAATTATTTTCAAAATTGAAACTTCCGAAAGATTATGTGTTTTATCTTGAAAATTATTTTGGGATTGATCAATTTATTGGTGTTGAATTTATAAATCTTTGGAGTTTAGAAGAAATTATTGAAACCAATAAAAATTATAATATAGTAGAACAATTAAAGCAAACGATTGGAATTGGTTCAAATGGAAGTGGTGAATTTATTGGAATAACATTGGACAAAAACGAGAACGTCAAAATAATCCTTTCACCTTTTATTGGTTTGAATAGTGAACATCATATTGAAATCGGTACTTCTTTTACAGATTTTCTCGTTCGTCTTGATAAGGGAATTGATTGGTTTTCTTAATTTTAGAAAATACTTTTTAAAATTTTAAATCTATAAAAATGAATCACAAAATCAAATCAATACGTCCCTTTATCGGTGCTAAAGATTTCAAAATCTCAAGAAGTTTTTATCGTGATTTAGGTTTTGAAGAAACAGTTTTAGATACTAATTTTTCTGTTTTTAAAAGTGAACAAACTGCTTTTTATCTTCAGGATTATTATACAAAAGACTGGATAGAAAACACGATGATTTTTCTTGAAGTTGATGATGTCGATCGTTATTACAACGAACTTTTAGCCTTAAATCTTCCCGAAAAATATGAAGGTGTAAAACTTACTCCAATTCTTAATTTAGATTGGGGAAGAGAATGTTTCCTGCACGATCCGTCTGGTGTTTTATGGCATTTCGGAGAATTTAAATAAAAGTTTGCCACGAAGGCGCAAAGGCACAAAGTTTTTTTTGACAATTGAATTAGTGGAAATTAGTGAAATTTGTGGCGAAAAAACTCATAAAGTAAAATCGTGTAAATGAATTGTATTATTTTCTCTCTGATACCAGTCATTATAAACTAATTCTACTTTATCAACTATAAATTCCCCAAAGTTATAATCTCTAAATTTCTCTGCAACTTCAATTAATTTCTCCGGATTTTGAAGTTTCTCCTGAAAACGCATTACAGTCGAATGCGCGGTTGAAATAGCATAACGACTATCAATACTTTGTTGCAAAGTAGATTTTTTAAAATTCTCACGAAGTTTGTTTCGTAAATTATTCAAGCTTTCATCGGCAGGAAAACCCTGAATCATTAGCGCAGAAGGAGAAGCTGTTACGCCTCGAAATTCAATTTTAATTTCGCCCAAATTAATTAAACTTTCCTGTATGATTTTGATGTAATCTTCAACCGAAATTTTATCTAAAGTAAAACCTTCATAACACGAAATAATCGCCATTAGCGTAATATGAATATCAGTATCAGGATAATAATATTGCGTGGGTTCAATCGCATTTAATTCGTTTAAAAACAACTGAATATTGGCTTTAATTTTCTCGCTTGGGCGAATGAGTAGCGTAATGCCAAAACGAGAATCTGAGGGATTATTGATTTGAGAATCCAATTTATAATTTTCGGCTAAAATAGCTGCTGCAGATTTTTTATAAAGTTGATCGTAATGTTCGCTTAAATCCATTGAAAGTTATTTCTTTTTCGCTTTTTCGAGATTTTCTTTCACTCTGAATTTTACAATTTTGGCAATCAAATCAAACGGCATTGGTTTATCCAACGGAAATTGCACAGAACCTTTTCCGGACTTGTATTTAGAAAGTTCTTCTTTAAATTCTTCATGACCGCTTGGCAACGCATACAAGCCAATATGATTTTTAAAAGCGGCAAAATAAACCACGATTCCGTTTTGCTCAAAAGCCGGCATCGAATAACTGATTTTTTCTTTAGCATCCGGAGCTGCTTTTTGAATGGTCTCTCTTATTTTCTCCAGAATTTCCTGAACGTCATTCGGAAATCCGCCTATATATTCGTTGATATTTGCTGGTTTCTTCGTATCCATCTTTATATTTTGTTGTTTTAGTTTCAGGTTTTTGAAAGTTTCAAGTTTCAAGTTTCAGGTTCTGCGCGAACTTGAAACTTGAAACAAAATAAACTTGAAACTTTTTTTAAGCCAGACCTTTCGGAAATCGGTCTAAAACAAGATTCAATAAAATATGATGTTCTAAGTAAGCTTTTGCTCCGGCTAAAACCAAAGTAAAACCTTCGGTAGAATTTCGAACCTGATCGATTATTTTATCAGGATCTCCTTTAAAACCAGAATTGGTAATGCTCACAAAAGTTTCATTTTCGTTTAATGGCGTAAAAACCCATTCAACTATAGTGCTTTCATCAGGATTTCCCCATTCGACTACAATTTTTTTATTTTCCTGCAAAACATGTGTCGTAACTGTTAATGAAAAACCATACATTTCCCATGTCCATTCTGTTTTTTCATCTTGTTTCAGTTTTCCCGAACCTTTTGTAAACCAAAATTTACTGGTGATTTCGGGATCAATAAAAGCCTGAAAAACTTCTGAAACAGGTTTTCTAATCAGCATTTCGGCTTTTGCGAATTTGTTATTTTCTGTTTTCATCTTTTGGAAGTTAGATGTTATGTGTGAGAAGTTATGTGTTAAGTGTCGAAATGTAAATATAAGGCTAATTGTTTAATTTTAAAAGTTAAGCAAATAACTCATAACTCAAAAATCATAACTACAACTCCTTTTTCTCAATCCATTTTCCAACAGTTGGCGCAACATAATTTTTCATTTGATTTAATAAATCATCAATATTATCACTTACCAAAAGCATTTTTTGATTAACATCTTTCAATAAACCTTTTTCAACCATTGTTTTTGTTAATTCAATAAGAGAATCATAAAATCCGTTGATGTTTAAAATGGCGATTGGTTTTTTGTGTAAACCCAATTGTGCCCAGGTCAGCATTTCAAAAAGTTCCTCCAGAGTTCCAAAACCACCCGGAAGCGCAATAACGCCTTCGCATAAGTCGTTCATTTTGGTTTTTCTTTCATGCATGCTTTCAACAAAAATCAATTCGGTAAGACCCAAATGTGCTATTTCTTTAGATCTTAAAAAATCAGGAAGAACACCAATTGCTTCTCCACCGGCATTTAAAACGCCATCGGCTACAGCGCCCATCAAACCTACGTTTGCACCGCCGTAAATTAATTTAATATTTTGTTTTGCCAGAGTTTGTCCGAGTAAAACGGCTTGTTCTTTATAAATTTCTTCGGTTCCAAAACTAGATCCGCAAAAAACAGTTATGCTTTTCATTGTTTAATTGTTAAATGTTATTTGTTAGAATTTAGATGTTAAAAGCTAATGTTGAATTTCAATTATGGATAATGTGAAACTCATAACTGATAATTTATAACTCATAACTTCTTAATTAATTCGTATTCATAATGGATTATATCAACTCCATTCATATTAAAATTGATTTCATTTATTTTTTCTGCTCCAAGTTTTAAAACTGCTTTTTGCGAACGGAAATTTTGTTCTGCAACATGAAAAATCACCGAGTTTAAATGCTCAAAAGCATAATCGATCATTATTTTTTTTAAAGCTTTATTATAAGGCCCGCCCCAAAATTTTCTGGTTATAAAAGTAAATCCAATTCCCACACTTGATTTTTCGGCATTGTAATCGTAAAATCTTGTTGTTCCCATAACTTCGTTGGTTACTTTGTCTAAAATTAAAAAAGCACCTTTTGAGTTTATTGCCCCTTCAAAAAAAGGCTTAAAAACTTCTATTTTATATCTGTCTTTTATAGGATATTGTTCCCAGATTAAAGGATCTGAAGCTGCTTTGAAAAGTTCTTCAAAATGATTTTCCTGTAGCGGAATTAATTTTATAATGTCATTTTCCAGAACTTCCGGTTGTAAATTGAATGTTGTCATAGTTTTTATTTTTTTGCTACGAATTACACGAATAAGGACTAATTTATTTTTTGCCACTCCCGATAGCTATCGGGATAAAAGATTAGAAAGATTTTTAATCTGCATGATATTTTATTATACAAACTATAAAAAAAGCTGAGTTAAATCCGTGTTTTCGCTTGCGAATCCGCGTCATCCGCGTTCTATTTTATGCTATCAAATCCTTTTTATCTGCACACAGGAAACGTTCTCCATTTTAACTTCTTTTTCCACTTTTTTAAGTAATCCTGTTATTGAATTTCTTTTAAAAACAATCACGTTTCCTGAAATAACATTTGTAGCAATCAGAAATTTTCCGCTTTCATCAATAGCAAAAATTCTGGGATGTTTTCCTAAAGTCGATTGATAACCAATGTTTTTTAAAAGTCCGTTTTCGTCAATAGAAAAAATAGCAATGTTGTTTTCCTGACCGCGATTTGTGGCATACAGAAATTTTCCGTCTGGCGAAATATGAATATCAGAACTTTCAAAACCTTCTTTGAATTTATCAGAATGCGTATTGATGCGCTGTATTTTTTGTAAAGCTCCGTTTTCATATTGATAAACGCTGATTGCGCCAGCCATTTCTTCAATACAATAACCAAATTTTTGATTTGGGTGAAAAGTAAAATGTCTTGGCCCGGCTTCTAAATCGGTTTTTGTAAAGGGATTTTTGGTTTCGGTTAAAGGCCTTTTTAGGGTTTCATCAAAACCGTAACAACGAATTTTATCAGCACCTAAATCAGGTAAAAAGAGATAATCAAATTGCGGAGAAAACACAGCCGAATGCACGTGCGAACGGGTTTGTCTTTCTTTATGAACGCTTCCGTCAGTATATTTAAAATTCTGCGCAAGCGAATCGATTTTTCCATTTTCTAATAATGAATGAACCGAAACACTTCCCTCTGTATAATTGGCATTTACGAGCCATTTTCCATTTTTATGAACCGAAACATAAACCGGGTTTTCTCCGCCGCTTTTTTGTTTGTTTAAAAATGTCAACGTTTTGTTTTCAGCGTTAAATTCAAAACTGCTCACATTTCCGTCGTTTGGTGTTTTCGTTTCCGTGCAGGCATAAACGTATTTTCCGTTTGGAGAAACCGTTAAATAGGACGGATTAATAACGTTTTTTGCTGCAGTTATCTTCGTCAGTTTTCCGTTTAAAGTATCTAATTGAAATACTTGTATCGATTCTGCTTCTTTGTCTTTATTGTATGATCCCAGAAAAACGTACGTGTTTTGGGAAAAGACATGAATTGCAGTGAGAAAGGATATTGCAAAAAAGAGAAATTTTAGTTTCATATTCTTTAATTATAATATTTGTTATTCTGTTTAAGAAAACTCCATCTTTGTCGGGTTATTTGTCAAGATTCCTTGTTCAGAATGATAAAAATTGTGACAACTTTGCGTTTCAAGGGATTAAAATCCCTAGCTACAAAATAAATCATTCCTACGGAATTTTATAAAGAGTTCCGGAGGAACGTATCATATTGTAGGGATGGATTTTAATCCGTCTTTCGCAATGAAATTTGATATAATTTAAAAGTTGTTTTAGTTTTTCAAGCTAAAATCTGCAATCTAAAATTCTATTTCAATCCCTTCCACCATTGTTTAAATTCCTGTTTTTCATTTTTCAATTCGACTTTTTCTCCAATCATTGGTGTAATTAACGGAATTGGATTTTCTGAATTTGCATTCAATTCGGTTACTCTAATTAAAGGTTCGTCCCAAGCATGAAGCGCTAAGGCAAATTTTGAAGAATGTACTGGAAATGCTCTTTTTGCGTTCAGATCTTTCATGGCTTTTATTACATCTTCGGGTAAATTATGAATGTATCTCCAGGCAGGATTGTACTGACCATTATCGATAAGTGCAATATCAAAAGGTCCATATTTATTTCCAATTTCAGCAAAGTGAGTATCGTAACCGCTGTCGCCGCCCAAATACATTTTAAAATCTTTGGTTTCTAAAACAAAAGAAGTCCAAAGTGTATTACAACGCTTAATGCTTCTGCCAGAAAAATGTCTTGACGGTGTGGTATATAGTGTTAGATTCTGATCTAATGTTATTTTTTCATGCCAGTCTTTTTCGATAATATTTTCGACAGGAAATTTCCAAAATTCAAGATGTGAACCAACACCAAGCGCAGTGATTATTTTTTTGATTTTCGGTTTCAATTGCATAATCGTTTTATAATCTAAATGATCATAATGATCGTGCGTTATCAACAAATAATCAATTTCCGGAATATCATCAACGGTGTAAATATCAGTTCCCTGAAATGCTTTTGTAGTTCCGTAAATAGGAGAGGCGTTGCCGCTGAAAACCGGATCTATTAAAAATCGTTTTCCTGCAAGCTGAATATAATAAGACGAATGCCCAAACCATACCATAATATCCTGATCTAACGAAATTTCATGTAAATTGGTTTTTACAGAAGGAATGATATCAGTCGGAATTTTTCGGTCTACTTTTTTAAAGAAGAATTGCTTTAAAACATCAAAATAACCATAACCTTCGGCAAGTTCAGGCGTAAAAGAGTTATTTTCAAATTTTCCGTTTTTATATTGAGGCGACTTTTGTATTAGAGCCAGTCTTTCACCGGAAGGTTTTTTTCCAAACCTTGGATGTAATAAAAAATACATAAGAATGGAAAGTAAAATAATTAGTAGCGTTGTGATCATGATTTAATTTGAGGGATATAATTTATTTAAGTTTTTAACCGAAAGTGAAATCATTTTTTTTAGAATTTCAGGATCAATATCTGCTAGTTTTTTAAAATAAACACAAGCTTTCGCCACTTTGTGTTTGCCGAAATTAGGGAGCAGTTCTTCTTTATTTTCATCTGTTAAACAGGCATAAAAGGAAAAAGCATCTTTTCTTGGCGAAAATCCAACAAGCGGTGCATCGCCTTCATGTCCACTTGCATATTTGTAATGATAACTTCCAAAACCAATAATGCTCGGCCCCCACATTTTAGGTTCAAAGCCAGTAACTTTATTCATTATTCCAATTAACTCAAAAGCGTCATTTCTTTTTGAGTCATTATCAACAAAATTATTAATGAAATCTGTAACATTGCTTTCTGTTTCGGTTGTTTTATTTTTTGCCATTGTTTGCTATTTTCGATTCAGTAAATCACTTTTAAAAAGAATGGTTTTGATTTTAAATCCGGTTGCATAAAATAAATCCGGGTTGTCAGGCATTTGATTCTCTAAAACAATCAAACTCACATCACTTTCCGGAAAATACAAATTTACAGAAGAAAACCCATCGCCAAGTCCCGTATGGCCAATATATTTTACAGGTTCTTTTTCGATGATTCGGATGCCGTAACCGTAACCATTTTTTTCTTTTCCGAATAAATTATGCTGTGATAATATATTGTATTTCAGCATCATTTGATACGTTTCAGGCTTAAGTATTTTTCCTTTATGCAAGTTGTTATTCCAGATTGCCAAATCGTTTACGGTTGAAACAATTCCGTCAGCACCAAAACTTTCCGGAGTAATCTGAGAATCTTCTTTAATCTCATAAACATCATTTTGCACAAAATGTCCCGAAACTAAATTTTTAGTTTTGTCTTTAGAATAGCAAAAAGTATTCTTCATGTTTAGTTTTTTGAAAAGCGCATTTGCCACTTCATCATAACTTTTTTTAGAAGCTACGGCAACGATTTTCCCCAATAAATTAAAACTTAAATTCCCGTATTTAAAGTCAGTTCCGGGTTTAAAAAGCAACGGTTTTTGCAAATCTACAATTCCGTGCGAATGGTTTAGAAGCTGGTGAACCGTTACAGAATCAGCCCAGGTTTGGGTAAGTTCCGGTAAATATTTTTTAATAGGCGCCTGCAAATCGATAGTACCTTTTTCTACCTCCAATAAAATTAAAACAGCCGCAACTTGTTTACTATTCGACATGATTTCAAACTGGCTGTCAATCGTTAAAGGCTTTTTGGTTTTAAAATTAGCAAACCCCTGTGCTTTATTGTACAGTATTTTTCCATTTTTAGAAATAAGAATTACACCATTAAACTTGGGGTCAGAAATTTTAATGAAACTATCTATTTTAGTAGAATAATCATCTTTTTTTTGTGCAAATGAATTGCAATTAGAAAATAAACAAACAAGAAATAATAAAGATAAAATTCTGGAAATAGAGTTCATTTTGAAGTTAGGAGTTATATGTTAAGAGTTATGAATTAAGAGTTATGAGTTTTGGTTAAATGTGATAAATCTGCCGAATCTGCAAAATCTGCGTGAAAGAACTCCAATTTTCCGTTCCAACAATACTGAGACTGAGACTGAAAACTAAACTAGAACATTCCGTTTTCGTTAATTGTTTCCTTCGGAATAGGCTGTCCTAAATCCCAAAGTTCGACTATTTTATCTGATTCAAATCTAAAAATATGAACAACCGCCGCGCCTAAATCTGATGAATTTTGTTTAACATGCGAATGTACAGCAACCAGATTTTCATCTCTTAGAATATGATGTATTGTAAAAATCTTATTTGGGTTGGTTCTGGCAGATTCTTCCATTGCCAGCATTAAAGTATCGGCATTGCCTTTAAAATAGGCATTGTGATGTTTGAAATTTTCGCCAACATAAAGTCGGAATGCTTCGTGGGAATGCCCTTTTGCAGCGAGTTTTAAAAACTCCCGGGCAATATATTTCTTAGTCATGACTTGTCAATTTAAAAGCTAACTAAGTTATGAAATTAACCTTTTTGAAATATAAAAAAGGGTACATTTATTCGCCTCTTAATTTACGATACAATAAAGTTCACGATGGCTTCTGAATGTATTTTTGTAGTATCAAAAACAGGAACTGAAAAATGAGATTGGTCTATTAATAAAGGAATTTCGGTACAGCCCAGAATAACACCTTCGGCGCCACGAGCAATCAGTTCGTTTGCTATTTTGATATAGTTTTGTTTAGAATCAGGATTTATAATTCCTCTTCCCAATTCTTCTTTCAGAACATGTTGTATATAATCTCTCGTTTCTTGTTTTTCTGGTATAAGTACATTTAGGCCAAAGCTTTTTAGACGGTCTATATAAAAATCCATTTCCATAGAAAATGAAGTTCCTAAAAGTCCAACTGTAGTAATTTTTTCTTTTGTTATAGCTTTTGCCGTTTCAGTGCCAATATGAATTAATGGTAATTTAATTTTTTTTTCAATTTCATTGGCATACATATGTGCTGTATTCGCGCAAAGTACAATGGCATCAACACCGCTTTTTTGTAAACTTAAGCAGGCATTTAGTAAAAGTTCATACGAGTTTGCCCAGGTTTTTTCCTGAATATCACCAAAGTTCAAAGAATAAATCAGGCATTCTGCAAATTGCAATCCGCCCAGTTTTTTATTTACGCCTTCATTTATTAATTTGTAATAATCAATTGTCGAAACCCAACTGATTCCGCCTATAAGTCCAACTTTTTTCATTTAGTAAAGTTATACATCTTCAGGCTTGATTTTACCGATATCAACTCCTAATTTTTCAAATTCTTTTTGTCTTAAATCGGTAATATAAAATTTTATCGGTTTGCACTCAGTTTTCTCTCATTCTCTGTTCTTGGTTTGTCTTTGCCATTTGGCTCGCCTTTTCCGGTAGTAATTAATTTTTTTAAACTATTCTGAATGTAGTTTGTCCAGGAATCTCTGCAAATATCAAAACATTCATAATCCGGAACCAAACCAAAATGCGTAAAACGAAGGTGCGTTTTTCCGTCTTTTTCTGAAATTTCAAAAGTTGGTTTTGTATTTGTCCATTCCTTTTCATCTTCTGTAAACTTAAAATAATTATCTTCTATCAGCCAGACAATTTTCTGGTTGGGAATCACTTCAATCAGTTTGACTTTACAGCGATGAATATCTTCGTAATGATACTTAAATTCATCATTTTGTTTCGCTGTACTTCCCTCAATTTGCTCAGACCACCATCCGAGAACGTTGGTAACGGCATTAAAAACTTCTTCGGGAGATTGATCTACTATTATACTTGTGGTAAAATCTTGTGCACTCATTTTATGATTTTTAGAAAGTTATATAACAAATATACTTTCTAAAAATCAATAACTTAGGGTGTTTATGAGACAAGTTAAAGGGCGATTTAAGACAGATTTGTAATTTTAGATTTTAGAGTTCAGATTGTAGATTGTAGATTTTTGGAATTTGGAATTTGGAATTTAAATTTTGGAATTTAAATTTAAATTTTCTGGAGCAGAAATATCATTTTCATCAGAACCATCCGTCCCGCTGTCCGCTATATCTTTTCCCTGCTAAAGGAGCAGGAAAAAGGATATCGCTCCCATCGGGGCTAGATTAGAAGTTTTGTTTTTATAAGAAATAAAGTTTATTCCCTCATAATATCCATTCTGCTTATTTTTTGACCTTCAATTTCAAAAATAACTATTTGTTCTTTTTTTTCATTGCTGCCATTTCTTCCCGAAACGTATTCATGAACAATTGCTTTATTATTAAAAAAGATGGTTTTTATAATTTCAGCATTCAAATCAGGAGATTGTTCAAATAGTTTGATAAACATTTCTTCACATTCTTTTTTGTTGTTTATCGCTAATGAATGATCTGAAAAATTGTAGATTTTGGTATCGTCTGTGTATAAAGACATCATGCTTTTTATGTCTCTGTTATTAAAAGCTAACATTTGCAGGTCGATGATTTCTTGTATTGTCATTTAATATGATTTTAAATTTAGATTTCAGATTTAGATTGTCTAGTGGTTATCGCAATCTTGTCATTTCGATCCCGAGGCTTCGGGAGAGAAAGCACACTCGTGAATCGATAAGGATTGACGATTTTTATTGTGGAGTTTCTAGCGCGATTTCTCCTGTGTCGAAATGATAAAAAAAGATCTTTTGCGGTTAAATCACAATTTGTTTAATTCCCTCTACAACATCTTCAATTTGAATAAAATGTTTTGCCATAACTTTCTCCAATTCAAGAGTTCCTCCCAAAATTACCATTTCTTTGTTTTCGAATCTTTTTCCTAAACGATCGTCGAGCATGATGGTTTGCATGCTCTGCGCCATATTTATTTCTTCAAGAAATTCATTCGGATGCCCGGCGGTACAAATTACAAGTCCAAACGGAATCGTTTTCATTTTTTTTGAAGTTTCATTTTGTCCGTACGCATAACCAACCGAGTAAACGCGGTCGAACCAGCCTTTTAATTTTGCGGGACAATCGCTCCACCAAACCGGATATAGGAAAATAATACAATCTGCTTTTTCAATCTTTTCATGTTCTGCTAAAATATCAGCAGAAATGGGAAGATTGGTTTTTGCAAATCCTTCTCTTTCATATTCTTCTGCCGACATATCGCTTTGAAAATTCATAGCATATAAATCAGAAATTTGAAGATTCCAGCTTTGCTTGTTTATTTCATTTTTCAGTTTTTGCAGAATCTGAAATGTATATGATTTTTCACTTGGATGGCTGTAAACAATTAGAATATTCATAGTTGATTTTCATTTGTTATTGTATTCTGATTTTAGCATGGCGTACTGAAATTCGCTTCCCCATTTTCCTTTAAAGAAAATATTTTCGACAAAATGGCCTTCTTTTTTAAAACCTAAACTTTCCAGAAGTTTTATAGAAGCTTTATTTTCTGCATCAACAATTTCTACAACACGATGAAAATCTTCAATAGAAAAAAGAAAATCCAGAATCGTTTTCATCGTTTCTTTTGCATATCCTTTTTGCTGAAATTCATGCGAAATTGTAATCCCGATCTGAGCAATTCTAATATCATAATCGTCAAGTTTAATAGCGCAATCGCCAATTAATCTGTTAGTTTCGAGATCTTCTATGGCGTATTGAACCCATTCGCCGGCTTTGCCAAATTGCATCTCTTTTTGAGAATCTATAAAATCTTTACATTGCCCGATTGTCATGGTGTCAAAACCCTGGTATTTGGTAATTTCGGGATTTGATCGGTAGGAAAAGAAATCATTTAAATCTGAATCTTTTAAATTTCTAATACAGATTCTATTGCTAATACTATTTAGATACATTTGGTTTTCGATTAGTTATTAAAATAGCGCCTAATTTTGAATTCAAATTTAGGCGCTATTATTTAAAACGAAAATACAAATAAAAGTGATTGTTTTTCTTGTTATTTTTTGGCTTCGAATATTTTATCCAATCCTTCCATTGCGATTGTAAATCCTTCTTTGAAGCCCATTTCGATGATTTTTTCCAAATCTGAAAGGTTTTCATGTTTGATTGCAATATTAACAAAGGTTGAGCCATTTTGCTCATCAAAACTTACATCCCAGTCAGAACGCGGAAAATCGACATTTAAATTCCCTTCGCTATCGCAAAATGCATCCAGATATTTAAAATTTGTTTTAGGCGTTATCGAAGTAAAATCTGCCAAAGCCCAATGTTCTTCGCCTTCAGGCCCAACCATGGCATATAATCTTTGTCCGCCTTCTTTAAAATTCATTTTTTTAGTTCTTGCTTTCCAAGGGGCTGGAGCCCACCATTGATCCAGAATTTCAGGTTCTGTCCATGCAGCCCAAACATCAGAAATTGGCGCATTAAACTCTTTTTTTACATTAACCGTGCTATTTTCCTTATCTACAGAAAAGTTCATTAAAAGATTTGATTTCATTTTTTTAAAGATTTTAGATTAATTAATACTTGATCTAATTGATTAAAACGGTTTTCCCAATGTTCTTTAAATTGTTCTAGCCATTTGTCAATTTCTTTCATTTTGTCAATTTTTAATTGGTAATAAATTTCTCTTCCAACCTTGTGCTGTTCTAATAATTCACATTCATTAAGAATTTTAATATGTTTAGAAACCGCCTGCCGTGTAGTGTCAAATTGTTCTGCAATTGCATTTGGCGTAAGGGCCTGACTAGTAACTAAAACTAAAATAGCCCTGCGTGTTGGGTCGGCAATGGCCTGGAAGATATCTCGTTTCATGGGAAAGTAATTTAATTACGCAATCATTAGGTTGCAAATATAAGCAACCTTTTGGTTTCGAGAAAGTGTTTTATAAACTTTTTTAATTTTAATAAATAAAATAGCCGAAAAACTTAAATAAAGTAACACTATTATTTAGGTTTTTCGGCAGATTTATTAACGATATACTTTTTTACAATTGAGAAACTTTTCCGGTATGAACATCATATCGCATTGATACAATTTTAATATTATGTTCTTTTACAATTGGATTATCCTGTATCAATTTTGTCGAATGTTTGATATTAGCATCAATTGCACCAAGATAATTAGTTGCTTTAGGTTTTGTTTTATCAGCTTCAATTTCTTCATTTTCCTGAGAAATTGTTTCTATAATATTATCAATGTGATTGAAATGCTTTTTATAGGCACCATCTTTGTCATTAATATAAGCCTTAATCGCACCACATTCGGTATGACCTAATACAACGACCATTTTTGTGTCCAGATGTTCTATGGCATATTCAATGCTGCCCATATCAATATCAGAAATCAGGTTTCCTGCATTTCTTATTACAAATAAGTCTCCAATTCCCTGGTCAAATACAATTTCTGGCGAAACTCTGCTGTCTGAACAAGTTATAACAACTGCAAATGGTTTCTGTCCATCCTGATTATCTAAAACAGATTGTTTGTTTTGATGTGGATGAATTGATTTTTCGTCTAAAAATCTTTGATTTCCCTGAGTTAATCTTTCTAAAGGATCTGAATTTTTGTTAATTTCAACTGAATCCTTGTTTAGATCATTTTTCTTGCATCCTGCTATCGAAAGTGCAAGAAAGGCTAGTGCTAAAATTTTTGTTTTCATTTTTCTTTGCTTTACAATATGAAGTAAAATACTTGTTAAAGTATAATTAGCAAAGATAATTTTTATAATAAAGCTACAATATCTTTTAAGCATTATTTAATTGTTTTCAGGTAAATGTTTGTATTCTGAAGATGATTTAAACTTAAATAACTATAGTATTATTTTCGAATTGGTGGAAAATGGCATAAAAAAATCCGATTTGCTCGCACACAAATCGGATTTGATATTGATCTAAAGTTTGAAATATTTTATTCCAGCTTTTTTATTAATTCGCTTACAGCGCTTTCTAAACCTTTATAATAATCTCCTTTTTTAAATTCCGGTACGGCAAAACTGCTAATTATTTCTTTTGTTTGATCGTCACTTAGTTTGTAGCGTATAGAATCTTCTCCTAAAATTTGAATCTGTCTTAATTCTTTACTCAAAAGTATTAAAATTGTAGGCTGCATTTTTAAATTACTGTTGAGGTATTTATCTAAATTTTGAGAATACTCATATAAATCTGTATAAGGTTTTATAGATGAGGTCGTTACAATGATAAATTTATAAAGTCTCCTTTTCTCAAATGTTTTTAGTGTGGTATTTAAAGCAGTTATTTGAGTTGGAGTTAAGATTTTTTCAAAATCATTAACGTTATCGTATGATTTTGCAAAAATGTTTTGTGTTTCTGAACTCGATTGTGCTTCTTTTTTTGTTTGGGCAAAAAAGCTGGAGGGCAACAATAATGCAATTGTAACAAGGAGTATTATTTTTTTCATCTTAGGCTAAGATTTAGATTTGGTGCCGCAAAATTACCACTTTATTGTTATAAAATATTCAGTAATTTTATACTAAAGCGTTAATATTTCAGATGAACAATTAATGGCAAACAAATTTGTATTTAGAATTGTTTTTTTTGAGATAAGTTGAAGGTATATGTAATATTATCTACAAAATCTTTTGTGTATTGTCCGGTTGTATCTAAATCAGGATCCAGAATGGTTATTTCGAGTCCGCAAAGTTTGTTACTTTGAAATAAATAGGAGGTAAGTTCATTAAACTCATCATAAGTCAGGCCATCGGGCGTGCGGCTGTCAACACAAGGCATGATAGTATCATTGAGAACATCTACATCTATATGAAGCCAAAAGCCATCCAGATTCTTTTTTTTAACTTCTGAAAGAAATGCTGTTGTACAATTTGAAATTCCTTTTTCTCGCAAAGCCTTTAGGCTAATATAAGTTGCAGATGAATTTCGAATTTCGTTTTCATATTCATCGTCATATTCGCGATTGCCTGCGCACCAAAGATTTTCTTCTTTGATATAAGGAGATAAATTTAAAATATTGGTTAGTTTTTCATGCCCGTTTCCTGTTACAATAGATGCCGCCATTCCGCCAACGCCACCAGTTTCTGATAAGGAAATATCCATAAAATCAGTATGTCCGTCAAGATAAAACAGGGCATAATTGCCTTTTTGTTTCAATGCAATTGCAGATCCTAAAAGAATGCTGCAGTCACCTCCAAGGATGAAAGGAAATTTATTTCTGGTGAGCAGATTATTTATGAGGTAAGCTTGTTCACGTGAGTATTCTATTAATGAATTTGCATTTAGAATTTGCGTTTCAAAATCTTTTATATTGGTATATTTTGGAGGATCGAGTCTAAGGGTATTTTCAGGATCGAGTATTTTATGCAAATTATGTCTTTGAAACCAATCCGGCAAACGTTTTACGCCGGGTTCTTTTCCCGCCTGAGGTTCTTTTAAACCTAAATTTGATGGGAATTCGACAATATATACTTCTCTCATAACTTTGCAATTTGGTTATAAAGTTATTAAAATATATGCTTTTTGTATCGTTTGATTGAATTGAAATTCTAAATAAAAATGACAGTTTTTTTTATTTTAGCCGTATCAAAACTCCTTTGCGTTTTACTATATTTTTATAATCCCACTGAATTTCCTTTGCTTTTTCGATCCAACGGTTTAGATCTTCTGTAATGATTTGTTCTGGTGATGTATAACGAAATTCTGCTGCTTTAAAAGAACCTTCGTTTGATAATTTTTCTTCGTCAAAAGATTGACCGCTCCAGAAAAGTAAACGAACAGAATCTTTTAATTTGCTGTATCCCACAATTGGATTTCCGTCAAGAAACCAAACGGGATGCGCATGCCAGATTTTGTTTTCGGCATCGGGCAAATTTTTATCTATGATATTGGCTAATTGATCGCAGATTTCCTTGTCTGAACTATTTTGCGAATTATTGTAATCCTGTATCGTTGTGTTCATGATAATTTATTGAATAATAAATGTTTATAAGGATTTTGTTCTCTATTAATGGATAATAAAAATAGTGCTTTTTTGTTATAAAATTAATTAAAAATTAAAGTTGTTATGAAAACGGGTTTTGCGTGAGGGATAGGAGTAAACTACCGAAGTAGTACGGATAGCCCGACCGCATCGCGATAAGAGGGCGTATAAGCGCAAAGTTAGTTTGCCCTCTTATCGGGATGTGGGCACGCCCTAATAAAAAATCCGATCTGTTTTCACAAATCGGATTTAGAATTATTGTTGAAAAAATACGGATTAGAAATTTACATCATCAGCGATATTTCCGCCTTGTTCTGCGGCAAATTTTGCAGCGTATTCTTTTTGTTTTTGTTGTTGGTAATCATGAAATTCAGTAATATCACTTGAATTCCAGTTTTGGTTTTGCTCTGTCATCCATTGCATGGCTACTGATTGAAAATCAGCCAGATTGATACCGAAGTTTTCCAAAATCCATTGTGCTCCGTCAATTCCGTATTCATAAGCGGCTTGTCTGGCGCCTGCCAGTTCTTCGTAAAAATAACGATCGGTTTTGATTTTTTCAAGATTGGCAAATCCTTCTGCTGAAATTTCGGCTTTAAGATTTTCTAATTGCGGAATCGTAACATTTTCAGCATAATATTGCCCGAATAGAGTGGTTACGGTAAACGAAGTATCTTCGCCCATACGCTGTGGCCAGATGGTGTTTAATTCTTCCCAGATTACAGATTCGATTCCCATAGCTTTGCAAACTTCCTGATAATCGATTCCAGCACTGATTTTAAGACACATGGCGGTGTAATCTCTTAATGTAACACCATGTACAGGCTCCAGAAACGGATTATTATCGTCAACTTTTACAAAACCAGAAGTTTGAACTCCTGTATATTTAAGTGAATTTGCGTGTTCAAATCGTATCATCTGATCTGAGTCGCAGTTGTTCCATTCTGTATAAACTTCTCTTCTATAATTAAAATAGATGTTTTGAATGTCTTTTTCATCCAGGTTTTCTCCGCTTTCGCGTTCGTCTGCGATCCATGCTTCGGCTCTGTTGGCTACTTCTTCGTCAAAAGCTTCTACATCGTAATGTGTTCCGTGCAAAGTTTCAGGATCGTATTCTACTTCCTGATAATCATCTTCATAATTGTCATTTGATGTTTGTTCTGCTTCGTAATTTTGGTTTTCTTGTTTGTCGTCTCCTGTTAAAGATCCAAAAAGTTTTTTAAACATTTGTCGGTTTTTATGGGTTATTAATATTTCAATTGATTCTGATACATTTTTTCGTTGTGCTCTTTTAAATCGGGCGTAATTTTGTTCCATTCGTCGTACATGGCGCGCAAATAAACCTGATAAAGTTTGGGTGCATTTTGAATTACAAATTGTCTTTGTTCTTCTAATTCGTCCATTTTTGCCTTTGTCTCGCTCAGTACTTTTTTGTCTGATTCATGAATTGTGCTTAGGCTCAATTCGTGACGCTGATGGTATAATTCTCTTTCTTTATTGTTTTCTGTTTCAAAGGCTTCGTATAAATGTGCTGTTCTTTGTTCTGCAAGACCGCGCGCAATATTTTGAAGATTTCGGCCTTGTGTACTTGGCGCAAACGTATTTTGTATTTGGCAATACGGACATGAAATATAGGTTTCGATTAAAAAGATTTTCTCAATTTCGATAGTACCGCCACATTGTTTACAGCTAAATTTGTTTTTGATGGTTTCGTATTCGTCTAATATTTTTTGATATTCGATTTCGAGATCGCGTTCCTTGGTTTTTTCGATCTGGTTTCTCCAATAGTCGTATTTATTTTCAAAATCATTGTGACGATCTGAACAGGTATTTCTAAAATCTGAAACTAGATTATGATGTTTGCTTAAAACAGAAATCTGAGAATTATAATTGTAGTAAACGCCGAGAATTTTTTCTTCGTAAGTGTCTCTGGCTTTTTCTCTTATGTTTGATAATTGACCGTTTACGCCCGAATAAACTTTATGAAAGGTTCTTTTGTATAAATCATCATCGGTTTGCAAAATCTCTTTTAGTTCCGGAATCGCTGCGGTTGCAAATTCTTCCATTTTGGCTTCTAGTTTTTCTAAAAAAGAAAACCATCTTTCCTGCGATTCCTGAAGTTCTGAATACCATTCGGGAATGGCCTCATCGTTTTTTTGTTTATTGAATAATCCGAACACGTTATCTTTGGTTTTTAAATGGAATTATCTTCTTTTTTGATGTAAACTCCGTCTGTTAATTTTATGTTGCTGAACTCAAATCCACAATAAGCGCAATGGGTTAGGCCATCTTGTTTGGCTCTTCCTGCACCGCAGTTTGGGCAGTCTCTAACGTTCATTTGTGCATCGTTGCTTTCTGTTTCGCCACCGTAATTGGATTGTTTTTGAGCGTTTTCTTTAAGTTTGTTTAAAAACGAATTGACCTTTTTTTCTTCCATTACAATTGACTTAATAATTCGGTTTTCTTGTTTTTAAACTCGTCTTCGTCAATTAAACCGGCATCAAACAAGGTTTTTAATTTTTGAAGTTTAGCCGTTAAATCGTCTTTGACTTCTTCTTTTGGAGTTTCTTTATTTTGTTGAATTTGGTTTAAAAGAATACCCATACTTAATGCGTTTTGGGTAGCATCATGAAGCGCAGTTCCTTTGTCGCCAATGGCAGTTGCAGTGTTGAATTTGGTAAATTTATCCATATCGGTTACCATATTCATATTGGTGATTTTATCGTAATGTGCTGTAACTTCATCTGGCAAGGTTACGCTTGTTATCACAAATTGTGTTAATTCGATACCAAGCTGAAGAAAATACGGTTTCAGATATGGTTCAATTTTTTTTCCTAATTGAGTAATATTTCCGGCAACATCAGTAATTGTAATATTTTCATTGGCCAGAACTTCACCAAATTTTGGCGCTACAAAATCTCTTAACTGGTTTTGTAATTCAAAAATGGTAAGCTGTTCATAAGTACCTGCATATTGACGGAAGAATTTGGCAACGTCCACAATTTTAATATCAAAACTTCCGAAAGCACGAATTCTTATTTGTCCAAATTGAGGATCATTAAGTAGGATAGGAGCTGGAGTTCCCCATTTGTTATTGATAAACTGATGTGTGTTGAAAAAATAAACATCGGCTTTAAACGGACTTTCGAAACCGTATTTCCAGCCTTTTATTTTACTTAAAACAGGAATGTTTTCTGTAGATAAGGTATGAAGCCCCGGAGTGAAAACATCAGCAAGTTGTCCTTCATTTAAAAGCATTGCATGCTGGCTTTCGCGCACGGTAAGTTTTGCTCCGTTTTTTATTTCTTTATCTTCATCATAAAATTTCCACATTAATAAATTAGGATCGCTTGTCGTGGCTTCGATTATTTCAATAAAAGGTAATTTCATAAAAAAATATTTATAAGTAATAAAAATAGGAATTATGTTAGGATAACAATGCCTTTTTATATCAAATTTTTAACAATTTTTTATTTAATAAATTTTATAAGGTGAAGATTGTCATTTGGAAGTAAGGAGAAATCACACTCGAAAATCGATAAAGATTGGCAATTCACTTTGCGAAGTTTCTAGTGTGATTTCTCCTTACTCCGAAATGACAAAAAAGAAAAATCCGAATTGTTTTGCAAATCGGATTTAAGTTATGTTAAGATAAAAATGGAATTAAATGCTCCCATTTTAGTTGCTTTGCAAAATCTAATGGGGTTTTGCCATGGATCGTTTTTGCATTAATATCGGCTCCGCATGCTATTAAAACTTCAACCGAAGTACTATTTCCTGCAATTGTTTCACGATGTAAAAAAGTATATCCCAGATCATCTTTGCTGATTACTTCATTTGGATTATTTTTTATAAACTCTAAAAGGCTTTCTTTCATATTTATACTCATAGGATGTTCTATAAGGTTTTCTGGTTTTTCCTTTTGCTCAAAAGCAACCAGAATGTCATTATAATCGCCAAAATCCATACCCCAGGCCTCATCATGTTCTGCTCTTTCGTCTTCGCCCATTTCAGATCGCATGGCGTGTATCGTAAAACCTCCGTATGTTTTTCCGCGAGTTGCAAATAACCAATCACTAATTTGATTTATCGGAATTTCGACTTCATCTCCGTTCTCTACATTTGTTAGTTCATTGGGATCGTTGACTAAAATGCCGTATATTTTTTCGCCATCAAAGTTGATATCGTTAATCCACATATGTTCGACTACCGTTTCGTCATCTATTTCTTGTGTGAAGGCCAATTTTACGCAGGCAACATCGAGTCCAGGCACTATTCGGCGATATTCCCAAGAGAGTTCTCTCCAAAAATATTTAAAGGTTTCTTGTGCTTTTTTAAAGGCTTCAATCATTTTTGGATTTTCTCCATCGGCAAAGAATATTGGTGTTTCTTCCATTTATATATAATTTTATTTGTAAGTCTATTTTAACTACAAGATAAAATAATTTGAATAAATGCTCTGGATTTTAACAATAAAAAATCCGACTTGTTTTCACAAATCGGATTTTTAAATTGAAAATTATATATAACCGTAAAACGGTTTAATATTACAAGTGAATTACTTCGCCGTAAGCATCTGCAACAGCTTCCATAACTGCCTCACTCATTGTAGGGTGAGGGTGAATAGATTTAAGGATTTCATGACCTGTAGTTTCTAGTTTACGAGCTACAACTGCCTCAGCAATCATATCAGTAACACCAGCACCAATCATGTGACATCCTAACCATTCTCCGTATTTTGCATCGAAGATTACTTTTACGAATCCGTCTGCAGCACCGGCAGCTTTTGCTTTTCCTGAAGCTGAGAATGGGAATTTACCAATTTTTAATTCGTATCCTTTTTCCTTAGCTTGTTTTTCAGTCA
>Ga0247738_10000085_pt1 | contig 55583 bp, 45 predicted proteins | sample UWRJL013104B2_FD_180936 | JGI IMG/M metagenome (GOLD analysis project Ga0247738, IMG submission 180936) | Plant litter microbial communities from Arlington Agricultural Research Station in Wisconsin, United States - UWRJ-L013-104B-2 | ecosystem: Environmental > Terrestrial > Plant litter >...
TGGCCGTGTCGGGGATCTGTTTTTCCACCAGCGGCGTCAGTACGTAGCCCGGGCAGATGGCGTTCACGGTGACGCCGAATTCGGCCAGTTCCAGCGCCGCCGTCTTGGTCAGGCCGAGAATGCCGTGCTTGGCGGCGACATAGGCGGCCTTGAAGGGCGAGGCGACCAGGCCGTGGGCCGAGGCGATGTTGATGATTCGTCCCTGACGACGTTCCTTCATCGCGGGGATCACGGCGCGCATGGTATGGAAGGAACTCGACAGGTTGATGGCCAGAATCTGGTCCCATTTCTCCAGCGGAAATTCCTCGATCGGCGCCACATGCTGGATGCCGGCATTGTTGACCAACACATCGACAGGCCCGAAGGCGTGGACGGCGGCGGCCATCAGGTCGCCGATCTCGACCGGTTTCGACATGTCGGCGCCATGGTAGACGGCGCGGCCGCCATGCTGTTCCAGGCCAACGCGAATCGTTTCGATCTCGGCTGCCGGGCCAAAGCCGTTGATGACGAGATTGCAGCCTTCGGCGGCGAAGGCCCGGGCGATCGAAAGGCCGATGCCGCTGGTGGAGCCGGTGACGACGACGGTTCTGGCCATTTTCATCCCTCCCGATATGCTGCCTGCGGTCTGCGGCCAGCAAGCCAACAAGGCAGGGTACGCGGAAATCCCGCCCGGAGGCAATTGCATTTTCGGCCTGCGCTAGCGCGCTGGACCGAAAGCGCTTTTCTTTTGACAAGGCAATTTCGCTGCTATTGAACTTGAAAAAACGGCAGAACAAAAACAACGGAGGCGGGGGAAGCATGGGCGGATATATTCTGGCGATCGATCAGGGAACCACCTCCAGCCGGGCGGTGGTGTTCGACAGCGACATGCAGGTCGCCGGAATCGGCCAGAAGGAGTTCACCCAGCATTTTCCCAAATCCGGCTGGGTAGAGCATGATCCGGAGGAGATCTGGCAAAGCGTGCTGTGGTCGATCCGCGCGGCCCTGAAAAAAGCGGACGTCAAGGCCTCCGAAATCGCTGCGATCGGTATCACCAACCAGCGCGAGACTGTCGTCGTCTGGGAGCGTGAGAGCGGCCAGGCTATCCACAACGCCATCGTCTGGCAGGACCGGCGCACCGCCAGCTACTGCGAAAAGCTGAAGCGCCAGGATCTGGAAAAGCTGTTCACCAGGAAGACCGGCCTGCTGCTCGATCCTTATTTCTCCGGCACAAAACTGTCGTGGATGCTCGCCAACGTGAAGGGTGCCCGGGCACGCGCCGCCAAGGGCGAACTCTGCTTCGGCACCATCGACACCTTTCTGATCTGGCGGCTGACCGGCGGCAAGTCGTTCGTCACCGATGCCACCAATGCCTCGCGCACCCTGATGTTCAACATCGCCAGCCAGGAGTGGGACGAGGATTTGCTCGAAATCCTCCGCGTGCCCGCCGCCATGCTGCCGGAGGTCAAGGATTGTGCCGCCGATTTCGGCATCTGCGACGCGACACATTTTGGCGCCGCGGTGCCGATCCTGGGCGTTGCCGGCGACCAGCAGGCGGCAATGATCGGACATGCGTGCTTCGAGCCCGGCATGCTGAAATCGACCTATGGCACTGGCTGTTTCGCGCTGCTCAATACCGGCACCGACATGGTGCGCTCGAAGAACCGCTTGCTGACCACCATCGCCTACCGGCTCGACGGCGAGGTCAGCTATGCGCTTGAGGGCTCGATCTTCATCGCCGGCGCCGCGGTGCAATGGCTGCGCGACGGCATGAAACTGATCGGTTCCTCGGCCGAGGCCGGAAAGCTGGCCGAGAGCGCTGACCCCGGCCAGCAGGTCTACATGGTGCCGGCCTTTACCGGGCTGGGGGCACCGTGGTGGGATCCGGATGCGCGCGGGGCGATCTACGGGCTCACCCGCAATACCGGACCTGCCGAATTCTGCCGGGCGGCGCTGGAGGCGGTGTGCTACCAGACCCGCGACCTGCTCGATGCCATGCACAAGGACTGGAGGAATGACGGCGAGGACACGGTCCTGAGGGTCGATGGCGGCATGGTCGCCTCAGACTGGACGATGCAGCGGCTCGCCGACCTGCTCGACGCCCCGGTCGACCGCCCGAAGATTCTGGAGACCACGGCGCTGGGTGCCGCCTGGCTCGCCGGCAGCCGGGCAGGGGTGTGGCCGGACGCCAAAGGGTTTTCCAAATCGTGGGCCCGCGACCACCGCTTCGAGCCCGCCATGGACGAAAAGACCCGCGCCGCCAAGCTGAAAGGCTGGAAGAACGCGGTGCAGCGGACGCTGAGCGACGGGTAGGGGCGCCGTTACCTCTCCCCTTGTGGGAGAGGAAGCAATTTCAGCATCTTAGCTTTAGCTAAGTGCTAGAAATTGCAGGTGAGGGGATCTTTCGGGGCGCAATTCCACGCGGCCGCCCCCTCACCAACAAAATCTACGACTTAGCTGACGCTAAGATCGTGATTTTGTAACCTCTCCCACCAAGGGAGAGGTAGGGCCGCGCATGGGGCAACCACTGCTTTTGTCGGTGGGGCTTTGAAACACCTGTCGCCGTCATCCCTGTGCCTGTCACAGGGATCCAGCCACGGCGCGTCCGCGCCGTGAAAGGGCTCTCTTCCGCGCTCGCAGACGCGAGCGCACTGGATCCCCGGGACAAGCCCGGGGAAGACGGCAGTGAGTGTTTGCCGCGCCAACCGGCAACTCATCTGACCCTGCCAGCGAATCGGTGCGCCTCCCGTCGGCTGCTCCCATCCCGCTTCATCTCCCTCCCACCCCGATTCCGCCATTGCCGCCAACCCCTTGAATTCCGAATCAAACCCGCCGCCTCTTCACGCGGCAATTCATCTGTTCCCTGAACGCATTGTCGCGGAATTGGCGTTTGCGTGCGTCGGCCGCTGCCCCTATCTGTGGGAAAAGTTTTGCATAGGACACAGATCATGGAACTTGGGCTTTATACCTTCGCGGATGTCGATCCGAATGCCGCCAACAAGGGGGCGGAGGGCGCGCGGAGGGTCGCCGACCTGCTGGAGGAGATCGAACTTGCCGACCAGGTCGGCCTCGACGTCTTCGGTCTTGGCGAGCATCACCGCGTCGATTACGCCGCCTCGTCGCCGGTCACCATCCTGGCTGCCGCCGCGGTCAAGACCAAGAACATCCGGCTGACCAGCGCCGTCTCGGTGCTGTCTTCCGACGACCCGGTGCGCGTGTTCCAGCAGTTTGCCACCCTCGACCTGTTGTCGAACGGCCGAGCCGAGATCATGGCCGGGCGCGGCTCGTTCATCGAGAGCTTTCCGCTGTTCGGCTACGACCTCAATGACTACGATACGCTGTTTGAGGAAAAGCTCGACCTGCTTCTGGCCCTGCGCGAAAGCGAGTTCGTGTCCTGGTCGGGCACGACCCGGGCGCCGATTAACAATCGCGGCGTCTATCCGCGGCCGCTGCAGGATCCGCTGCCGCTGTGGATCGCCGTCGGCGGTACGCCGCAGTCGGTGGCCCGCGCCGGCGTGCTGGGCCTGCCGCTGGCGATCGCCATCATCGGCGGCGAGCCACGCCGGTTCGCGCCGCTGGTCAAGCTTTACCACGACGCCGCTGCCCGCGCCGGCCAGGATGTGGAGAAGCTCAAGACCAGTATCAATGTCCACGGTTTCATCGCCGACACCACGGAGAAGGCGGCGGATGTGTTTTATGGGCCGCAAGCCGAAGTGATGGACCGGATCGGACGCGAACGGGGCTGGGGCCCGACCAGCCGCCACCAGTTCGATGTGTCGCGCGGGCCCCACGGTGCGCTGTTCGTCGGCGACCCGGAAACGGTGGCCGAAAAGATCGTCGCCCACCACAAGCTGTTTCGCAACGACCGGTTCCTGCTGCAGATGGCGATCGGCCCGATGCCGCATGCCGAGATCATGCGCGGCATCGAACTCTACGGCACGAAAGTGGCACCGCTGGTCAGAAAGGCATTGACGGCGGCCTGACGGGGAGGGCAAGGCAGAGTGCCTGCCGCTAGGTCGGCTCTTGCCTTCGCTGCGGCCGCGGCCGGCTGGGGCTCGCCGGGCCTGTGCGCGATACGGGAAAGAAGACGATGATTGTTGCCAATGACGACGAATTGCAGAAGCTGAAGGACGTTGGCCGGCTCTGCGCGCAGGCGATCAAGACCATGGCGGCGGCGCTGGAGCCGGGCATTACCACGCTCGAGCTCGATGCTATCGGCCGCAAGGTTCTCGAGGATGCCGGCGCCCGATCGGCGCCCGAGCTCTGCTATCAGTTTCCCGGTGCCACCTGCATCAGCGTCAACGAGGAGGTCGCCCACGGCATTCCCGGCGCCCGCATCATCAAGGCTGGCGATCTGGTCAATATCGACGTATCCGCCGAAAAGGACGGGTTCTTCGGCGACACCGGTGCCTCCTTTACCGTGCCACCGGTCGGCCCGAAGATCGAGCGGCTGTGTCGTGACGGTAAGCGGGCGCTGTGGGTCGGGCTCAACCAGATCCGCGCCGGCCAGCCGCTGGCCAATATCGGTAACGCCATCGGCAAGTTTGCGGCCAAGAACCGCTACACGCTGATCCAGAATCTGGCGAGCCACGGCGTTGGCCGTTCGCTGCACGAGGAGCCGACCGAGCTTTCCACCTGGCCCGACCCGGACGAGACGCGGATGATGCAGGAAGGACTGGTATTCACCGTCGAACCGTTCCTGTCGATCGGCGGCAATTTTGCCCAGGATGGCGACGATCCCTGGACGCTCTACAGCGAACCGAAAGCGCCGACGGTGCAATTCGAACACACGGTGGTGGCGACGCGCAACGGGCCGCTGATTTTGACTTTGGCGGACTGAGGGCTGGATCGCCATTGTTGCGACCGCTTATACCCCCTCTGTCCGGCAGGGCAGAGGGGGTAATCACAGAACGCAATGCCTTTGCGCGGCGCCTCACCCCACCGGCCGCTCCGGCTTCGCCACAACATCGCCAACCGCCGCCTCGGCGATCAGCGTCTGCTCGGTCATCGCCGCCTTTTGCGCGGCGATGTTGTGCATCCATTCGCGCCAGATGGCGACCAGCAGGGCCATCAGCACAGGGCCGACGAACAGGCCAAGGAAGCCCATGGTCTTGACGCCGCCGATAAGGCCGAAAAAGGTCGGCAGGAAAGGCAGCTTGATCGGGCCGCCAACCAGTTTCGGCCTGAGCGTCTTGTCGACGATGAACAGTTCGGTGGTGCCCCAGATGAATAGCGCGACGCCGGCACCGGTAGAGCCGCTGGCAATCAGGTAGACCGAAACGAGGGTAAAACTTAGCGGCGCGCCACCGGGGATCAGCGCCATGACGCCGGTGATGAGACCCAAGGTTACCGCCGAGGGCACGCCGGCCAGCCAGTAGGCGACACCAAGCACCACGCCCTCGCCGATGGCGATGATGGTCATGCCGGTGACGGTCGACGAAATGGTCAGCGGCACGATCCGCGACACACGCTCCCAGCGCGTCGGCAGGATGCGCTCGCCGAGCCGGTCGAGCTGCGCCACCAGGGCTTCGCCGTCACGATATACGAAGAACAGCGTGATCAGCATGAACAGCAGCGTCAGGAACCACTGGAAGGCCGACGTGCCGACCACCAGCAGACCGCGATAGATGCTGCCGATATTCGAGCCGCTGACGATCTGCACCAGTTCGCCGAGCCCGCCGGGATGGCTGATATAGCGCTGCCATTGTTCACCGACCTGCTCGCCGATGATCGGTATGCCGGCCAGCCATTGGGGCACGGGCGCGCCGGCGGCATTGGCCTCGATCGCCCAACCGGCCCAGATCCGGATTTCCTTGATGGCGTAGACCGCCGTCAGCGAGATCGGCGTGATGATGAAGAAGACCACCAGAAGCAAGGCCAGGGTGGCGCCCATCGTCCGGTTGCCGCCGACGAGCCGCAGCAGCCGCCGGTATAGCGGCCAACTGGCAAAGCCGATGACGAGAGCTGCCAGAACCGGAACGATGAAACCGTGAAAGAAATAGATGCCGGCAAGCAGGACGATAACCAGAAGCCACCGCGCCGCCGAAATCGGCCCGACCAGCGATGAACGCTCCTCGCGATCATTCTCGACATGGTCCGGCACGATCACCGCCTCATAGGCCTTGCGTTTCGTCGAATACATGTTGTCACTCTGACCGATCTCTTTGGACAATTCCGATGGGGCCGCAGCCAGCTTGCATTTCCCACTGTTCTCCATAGGGGGCGGACTGTTCAAGCCTTAACTTCACCACGACCTGGCCCACGGGTCGATTGGCAAGGCGCTGCGGAATTGCCGGCATTGCTCCTCAACTGGGGTCGATGTGCACCAGAACCAAGACCTAACTCTCCCTTCCTCCACGACTCGCACGAATTCCTGAATATTGAGAAAACGAATCCGGCTTTTGACGTGATACGGACTGTCGATGACGATAGCGGCCTTTGATGGCATTAAGACGACGCGCCGTCCGCCGATCTTCGGCACTGCAGCCATGGCGCCGTCCGGTTCGAAAACACCCGATCACCGGTGTGCCATTCCTCGCGCCTGCCTGGCGCCGTTGATGATCTCATGAATAATTCTGAATTGTCGGGAAATTGGCGCGGTGCGATAAGACCGGATGAGCAAGCCCCACAACGATGCCGTCAATCTTACCGCTGTCGCCATTGCCGGGGCTGTCGCCATGGCGGCGGCCATGGGGTTCGGGCGGTTTTCGTTCACGCCGATCCTGCCTGGGATGATCACCGGCCTGCCACTGTCGCCGGCTGATGCCGGGTTGATCGCCGCCGGCAATTTTGCCGGTTATCTGTTCGGGGCGGTGCTGGCGGCCTATGGCTGGGCGACCGGTCGGGAATGGCTGATCGCACTAGCCTCGCTGCTGGCGACTGCGCTGCTGCTGGGTGCAATGGGCATCAGCGACAGCGTTCCCGCCTTCATCGCCATCCGGTTTCTGGCGGGCGTCGCCAGTGCTTTCGTGCTCATCTTTACCTCCTCGCTGGTGCTCGGCTATGCCGGCGGCAACGACCACGTGCAGTCCACCCATTTCGGCGGTGTCGGTGTCGGCATCGCCGTCTCCTCACTGATGGTGGCAGTGATCGCCGCCTTGCTGCCGCCCGGTGGACAAGGCTGGCGGCTCGACTGGCTGGTGGGCGGGCTCATCACGCTTGCCATGACCCTGGTCGTCTGGCGTCTGTTGCCCGCCTCACCGCCGGCCGCCGGCCGAACGCCGGCGGAGCCGAAACTGGCATGGCGTCTGCCGCTGGCGCTGGTCACGCTGTCCTATGGGCTGTTCGGCTTCGGTTATGTGATTACCGCTACTTTCATCGTCGCCATGGCGCGCATGGGCGCTGCCGGCCAGACTATCGAGTTCCTGACCTGGTTCCTGACCGGCTGCACGGCGGCGGTATCGATCTTTGCCTGGCAGCCTGCGATGGTGAAGTTCGGGCTTGTCCGGGTCTATGTTACCGGCCTGCTGGTTCAGGCAGGCGGCGTGCTGGCCAGCGTCGTGCTGCCGCTGCCGGCTGCCCCCCTTATCGGCGGCATGCTACTCGGCGCCACTTTCATCATGGTCACCGCATACGGTCTGCGGATCGGCCGGCACCTGGCGCCGGAGAGCCCGCGCCGGGCGCTTGCCTTCATGACCGCCGCCTTCGGTCTCGGCCAGATCGTGGGGCCGCTGACGGCCGGGGTGATCGCCGAGCGGACCGGCAGCTTCACGGTTCCCTCCCTGCTGGCGGCAGGTGCGCTGTTTGTCTGCGCCGCGCTGATCGTGCCGGTCGGTCGGCGCATCCCCTGACGAACATCGAATTCAGCGCATGCCCGTAGCGCACTGCAGCAATCGGCTGTGCATAGCGGTATTACAACGGCGTAACAAAATCGTCGGGGCATTGCTGGCGGCAAAGTTCTGCCCTAGTTTCGCGCCAGTGACAGGCAGCACAACGCCTCGATTTTCCCGCCACGAAAGTGTCCCGCCGTGTTTCAGTCGTTCTTTCCCAAGCCGAAACTGTTCTTTTCGTCCTTCGCGCTCTGGACCGGCCTTGCTATCGCCGTCTGGTATATTTTCGGCGCGCAGATGGGGGCTGCCATCGGCCTGCCGCCGCTGCCGGAGGACGCGCCGCCACTGATCAGCCTGGGCTTCTTTATCACCACCGATTATCTATGGTTCTATATCTATACGGCGGTATGGACGCTGGCCTTCGGGATCTTCTGGCAGATCTACGCCGGGGACCATCCGTGGAAGAACTGGGCGATCTGGGGTTCGTTCTTTATCATCTTCACCACCTATTTCGACGTCCAGGTCTCGGTCCTGCTCAACAACTGGCGCCGGCCGTTCGGCGATCTGCTGCAGAACGCGCTCACCGGCAAGCCCGGCATCACCAATCAGGATTTCTACACGCTGATGGCGATGTTCTGGGCCATCGCCTTTCTCAACGTCTTCGTCTTCGTCATCGTCCGCTTCTTCGTCAGCCATTACGTGTTCCGCTGGCGCACGGCGATGAACAATTACTACATGTCGAAATGGCAGAAGGTTCGCCACATCGAAGGCGCCTCGCAGCGTGTCCAGGAAGACACGATGCGCTTTGCCACCACGGTCGAGGGCCTCGGCGTCAGCCTGCTCGACGCGGTGATGAACCTGATCGCCTTCCTGCCCATCCTGTTCGCGCTCTCCTCCTATGTCACCGAATTGCCGATCTTCGGCGCCGTTCCCCACAGCCTGTTCTGGCTGGCGTTGATCTGGTCTGTATTCGGCACCTTCCTTTTGGCCATGGTGGGCATCAAGCTGCCCGGCCTAGAATTCAAGAACCAGCGGGTCGAGGCGGCCTACCGCAAGGAACTCGTCTACGGCGAGGACTATGCCGACCGGGCGCAGCCGCTGACGGTCGCCGAACTGTTCAACAATGTCCGGCGCAACTATTTCCGGCTCTATTTCCACTACACCTATTTCAACTTCGCCCGCTCGTTTTACGGCCAGGCCGACGCCCTGTTCCTGATCTTCATGCTGGTGCCGACCATCGTCGCGGTAAAGATCACCTATGGTATCTACCAGCAGATCGCCACTGCCTTCGGCCAGGTCTCCAATTCGTTCCAGTATCTGGTCAACGTCTGGCCGACGATCGTCGAGCTCCTGTCGATCCGCAAGCGCCTGGTCGCCTTCGAGGCGGCCATCGATGACGAACCGCTGCCGTCGATCGACCGCGACTATATGGAAAAGGGTGAAGAAGGCAGCTCGGCGCCGTAAGGGATTGATTTGCCTCTTCTCCCAGGCGGGGAGAAGATGCCCGAAGGGCAAATGAGGGGGGCGAGTGCGCGACGCCCGATGGCTTCGCCAACCCCTTATCCGGCGCTGCGCGTCACCTTCTTCCCGCCGGGGAGAAGAGGACAGTAGGCGTTTCGCCATTAAACCCTCAGTACGACGAGGTTTTCGCCTCTTCCTTGGCACCCAACATCTCGGTCGCCTCGGCGTAGCTCACGCAGGCGACGTCGGGGCGGTGGCAGACGTCCTTCACCAGGGCTTCCAGCGCCTGCCAGTAGGCGCCGCCGTTCATTTCGACGAAGTGGAAGCCGAACTGCAGCGGGATGCGGTCGCCATTGTATTGTTCCTCGAACGCCGTCTGGAAGGCGGCGTAGGTGCGGGCCTCGAATTCGGGCGCCTGCGAGGGGTTGTTGACGCCTGCTGAATGACGCACGAAGAGGTTGTAATCCATGGCAATGATCCGCCGCGCGCTCGGGCCTTCCGGGATCAGCGGCAGGCCGTAGCGCATCGGCTCGCCTTGCTTGGTTTGCGGGAGCGCAGGGCCGCGGGTGACCAGGCTGGCGTCATAGCGATACCCTTCCGCCTTTTCTGCCTCCTCCAGGGCGGCCGAGGCCGAGAGATACGGCGCGCGGAAGCCGATGATGCCGTTCTTGGCGAAATCCGCCCAGCCGGAAGGCTCGCGATCGGCAAGACCGTTGTTTTTCCAGCCGCCGGTGAACACGCTTTTGAAGCTGCCGAATTCCTGCAGCCAGTCCGCCTTCGACCAGTCCTTGCCGTCGAAATGGCCGCAGCCGTGGCTGGCAATGTCGTGGCCCTCCAGATGCGCCTGCCAGATGTGGTCGAGCCTCACCGCCACGTCCTCGCGGGTCGGCGCAAAACCGACGTTCGAGCGGCCTGCCTTCATACCGGGGGGCTTGTAGATCGCCTTGTCGGGCCGGGCGATCAGGTTGGTGCAGGAGAGGAAATAGCTGAAATGGGCGTGGTTCTCGGCACCCAGCTTCCGGCTGCGCGCCCACAACGCATTGTCGCCGGCGCCGTCGAAGGAAATGATCAGCATCTGTCTGGGTTTTGCCGGTTGTTCCGCACGGGCGGCGAGCGGCAGGGCGGCTAAGAACGACAGGGCAAGGGCAGTACGCAGCATGGGCAGGGGCATCCGTGTGATGCGGCTTGATGGCAGTCAATTGCGGCGAAGCTTTGAACCCGCTGGTAATTACAGCCCCGGCGCTTTATGCCATGCATACCGCATTGACGAGACAGGACACCGCGACGATGACCATACTGATAGCAGGCATCATTCTCTTTCTGGGCATACACATGATCCGGGTCATCGTCCCGGATTTCCGGGCCAAGATGATCGCCGGCATGGGCGAGACCAACTGGATGGTCGCCTATTCGGTGGCAAGTCTGGTATCGCTGGCTATCCTTGCCTATGGCTACAGCGTTGCCCGGCCGGAAGCCGTCGACGTCTGGTATCCGCCGGCCGGCATGTCGCATCTGACGGTCACCTTGATGCTGCTGGCGTCGATCTGTCTTGCCTCGGGATTTCTGCCGGCCGGCCATATTTCCACCAAGACCAAGCATCCGTTCGTGCTGGCGGTCAAGATCTGGGCGGTGGCCCATCTGCTCGCCAATGGCGACCTCGCCTCGATCGTGTTCTTCGCGTCTTTTCTGGCATGGGGCGTCGTGCTGAGGATCGTCATGAAGCGCCGCCACCGGGCCGGCCTGTCGGTGCACCGCCCGTTCGTATCCGGGCGCTACGATATCGCTGCCGTCGTCCTAGGCGTGGTCATCTGGGCCGCCTTCATCCTCAAGCTGCACGAGCTGCTGTTTGCGGTGGCACCTCTGCCGGCGCTGTCGCTTTAACGATTTCCCGCAAATCCCCCTTACAACTGCCGAGAAATGGGGTAGAAGGCCGCTCACGCTTCAATTCCCCCATGGAAGGCCGGATTCTCCGGAGACATGAATGGCAGATCAAAACGACAGCTTTATCCGCGAAGTCAACGAGGAACTGCGCTCCGACCAGTTTCGTTCGGTCTGGGACCGCTATGGCCGGGCAATCATCGCGCTCGCCGTCCTGATCGTCGTTGCGACTGCGGCTTCCGGCGGCTACGAATACTGGGTGGAACGCCGGGCATCGAAATCGGGCGACGAGTTCCTGGCCGCTCTCAACCTTGCCAAGGATGGCAAGCGCGACGAGTCGCTGGCCGCGCTGGAATCGCTGCAGAACGAGGGATACGGCGCCTATCCGGTTCTTGCGCGCATGCGGGCGGCCACGGTGGAAGCTGAAAAGGGCAACCCTGCCAAGGCGATCGAGTCGTTCTCGGCGATCGGTGCCGATACCAGCATTCCGCAAGTGCTGCGCGACGTCGCCCATATGCGCGCCGCCTGGCTGCTGATCGACAACGGCACCTATGAACAGGTCTCGGCCCAGGTCGAAGTGATGGCGACGCCGGGCAATGCGCTGCGCCACTCGGCCCGCGAGGCGCTCGGCCTTGCCGCCTACAAGGCCGGCGACATCGCCCGCGCCCGCGAATGGTTCGAACAGATTGCCGAAGATGCCGAAACCCCGCGCAACGTTGCCAACCGGGCGCAAATGATGCTCGGCAATATCGTCGCGTCCGGCAAGGCGCCGTAACGCGTCCGGCTTGCAAAGCCAGAAAGAAATAGGCCGATGAGTTTTACCGTCGCCATCGTTGGGCGCCCGAATGTCGGCAAGTCCACCCTGTTCAACCGTCTGGTCGGCAAGAAGCTGGCGCTGGTCGACGACACGCCGGGCGTTACCCGCGACCGTCGCCCGGGCGAAGCCAAGCTGATCGACCTGCGCTTTACCATCATCGACACCGCCGGCCTCGAGCAATCGGGCCCAGAAACCCTGCAGGGCCGCATGTGGCTGCAGACCGAGGCGGCGATCGACGAGGCGGATATCACCCTGTTCGTGGTCGACGCCAAGGCCGGCCTGACTCCGGCCGACCAGACGCTCGCCGACATGCTGCGCAAGCGCGGCCGTCCCGTCGTGCTGGTCGCCAACAAGTCGGAAGCCAAGGGCTCGGACGGCGGCTTCTACGATGCCTTCACCCTCGGCCTGGGCGAGCCTATCCCGATTTCGGCCGAGCACGGCCAGGGCATGATCGACCTGCGCGACGCCATCGTCGAGGCGATCGGCGAGGACCGCGCCTTTCCGCCCGAGATCGACGAGCCGGAAACCAATGTCGACATCTTTCACGATAGCGAAGGCGCCGACGTCGACGATGAGCACGAGCCTGAATACGACGATACCAAGCCGCTCCGGGTCGCCATCATCGGCCGCCCGAATGCCGGCAAATCGACGCTGATCAATCGTTTTCTCGGCGAGGACCGTCTTCTGACCGGCCCGGAAGCCGGCATTACCCGCGACAGCATCTCGGTCGAATGGGACTGGCGCGGCCGCACCATCAAGATGTACGACACTGCCGGCATGCGCAAGAAGGCGCGGGTACAGGAGAAGCTTGAAAAGCTCTCGGTTGCCGACAGCCTGCGCTCGATCCGCTTTGCCGAACTGGTGGTCATCGTCTTCGACGCTACCATTCCGTTCGAGAAGCAGGACCTGCAACTGGTCGATCTGGTGATGCGCGAAGGCCGGGCCGCCGTCATCGCCTTCAACAAGTGGGACCTGGTCGAGGACACCCAGGCGGTGCTGGCCGATCTGCGCGAAAAGACCGAGCGTCTTCTGCCGCAGGCGCGCGGCATCCGCGCCGTGCCGATGTCCGGCCAGACCGGCTACGGCCTCGACAAGCTGATGCAGTCGGTGATCGACACCGACAAGGTGTGGAACAAGCGCATCTCGACCGCCAAGCTCAACCGCTGGCTCGAGACCCAGCAAATCCAGCATCCGCCGCCAGCCGTGTCCGGCCGCCGCCTGAAGCTGAAATACATGACCCAGGTCAAGGCCCGCCCGCCCGGCTTCATGATTTCCTGCACCCGCCCGGATTCGGTGCCGGAATCCTATATCCGCTTTTTGACCAACAGCATGCGCAAGGATTTCGACATCCCCGGCGTGCCGATCCGCATTCATCTAAAGGCGTCGGAAAACCCCTTCAGCAACCGCGGCAAGCGGCGCTAGGGTTTTTGGTGGCATTGCTCTGCGACGATGTCGCGTCCATACGCCGCCAACCCCCTGTGTCCCGCATAAAACGGCGGCGATGCCCTCACGACACCCCCGTGCTGCTCGGTTCGTCCGCATTGCGATGCCGCCAGGCTACCGATTTGGCGGCGATCACGTTGTCGAGGAACTGCCGTGTCGCAGCACCCCAGGAATAGGTTTCCGCCAGCGCCCGGGCCGCCGTCCGCGAGCCGTTCAGTGCGGCCAGGCACGCCTTGCCGAGATCGGTGTCCAGTGCTCCCGCACGCCCGTCGACGGCGATGATATCGATCGGGCCGGTGACCGGGAAAGCCGCCACCGGTACGCCGCTGGCCAGCGCTTCCAGAATGGTATTGCCGAACGTGTCGGTCACCGAAGGGAAGACGAAGACGTCGGCCTGAGCGTAGACCTCCGCCAGCTCGGCGCCAAACTTGACGCCGGTAAACAGCACGTCGGGATACCGCTGCTCCAGCTCGGCGCGCGCCGGGCCGTCGCCGACCACGACCTTGGAGCCCGGCAGGTCGAGATCGAGGAAGGCCGGCAGGTTCTTTTCCACCGCCACCCGGCCGATGGTGATGAAGACCGGCCGCTTGAGGCCGAAGGGTTTTTCGACGGGCGCCTGCGGGTGGAACAGCGCCGTATCGATGCCGCGGCTCCACAGCCGCAGATGTTTCAGTCCGCGGCCGGCCATTTCATGGCGCAGGCTCTGGGTCGCCACCATGCAGGCGCCGCCGCGGTTATGGAACCAGCGCACATAGGCATAGAGCCACGTGAGCGGCACCGGCAGGCGGGCGGCGACATATTCGGGAAAGCGGGTGTGGTAGCTGGTCGAAAACGGCATGCGGTTCTTCAGGCACCAGCGCCGCGCCATCAGCCCGAGCGGGCCTTCGGTCGCGATGTGCATGTAATCGGGGCGCTGGGCCTCGATTGCGCGGGCAACCTGCCAGGGGCCGGCGATCGACAGGCGGATCTCCGGGTAGGTCGGCATCGGCACGCTGCGAAACTGCTGCGGCGTCACCATTGATACCTCGACGCCGAGCGCCGCCAGTTCGCGGTTGGTATTCTCGATCGAGCGGACGACGCCGTTGACCTGCGGATGCCATGCATCCGTGACGATGGTGAGTCTCGGCATAGCGTGCCCATTCCTGTCTGAATGCCATGCGCGGTGCCGGGACGCGGGGCTATTCCCGTGACCCGGCCCTGATCCGGTTATGTGATGATAGTGTAACAGCTTGATGTCAGGCCCAATTTTCGCCGTCTGTCGGGCCGCGGCCCTTGACTTCCGTTCGCCGGACTCAATCTTGCTTTACACGACCGCAACCATACGGTTCGCTCGAACATGCCGATTCCGGCCCATTTGCCCGCCACGCCAAGGAAATCCCAGATGAAGACATCGACAGCCAAGACACCGCGTTCCAAGACCGTCAGCCATGACGACTGGTGGCGCGGCGCGGTGATCTACCAGGTCTATCCGCGCTCGTTCCAGGACACCAATGGCGACGGTATCGGCGACCTCAAGGGCATCACCCAGCATCTGCCCTATATCGCCGGGCTCGGGGTCGATGCGATCTGGCTGTCGCCGTTCTTCACCTCGCCTCAGGCGGACATGGGTTATGACGTCTCCGACTACTGCGATGTCGATCCGATGTTCGGCAAGCTTGCCGATTTCGACGGCATGCTGAAGGCCGCCCACGACCTCGGCCTGAAAGTCATCATCGACCAGGTGATTTCCCACACGTCCGACCAGCACCCGTGGTTCAAGGAAAGCCGCAAGAGCCGCGACAACCCCAAGGCAGACTGGTATGTCTGGGCCGAGCCGAAACCCGACGGCACGGCGCCGAACAACTGGTTGTCGGTGTTCGGCGGCCCGGGCTGGGAATGGGAAGGCCAGCGCAAGCAGTTCTACATGCACAATTTTCTTGCCTCCCAGCCGGACCTCAACTTCCATAACCACGAGGTGCAGGCAGCCCTGCTGGATACGATCAAGTTCTGGCTGGAGCGCGGCGTCGACGGCTTCAGGCTCGATACCGTCAATTACTATTTTCACGACAAGGAATTGCGCAACAATCCGCCGCAGGTGTTCGACGAAGACACCGCCGGGCTCGATGCCAGCGACGTCAACCCGTACGGCATGCAGGACCACCTGCACGACAAGACCCAGCCGGAAAATGTCGAATTCCTCAAGCGCCTGCGCGCCCTTCTCGACAAGTACGAGAACCGCACCACGGTCGGCGAGGTCGGCGATGGCCATCGGTCGCTGAAGACCGTCGGTACCTATACCAGCGGCGGCGACAAGCTGCACATGTGCTACACCTTCGATCTGCTCGGCCCGGCCTTTACCCCGAGCCATATTCGCGACTGCGTCACCGCCTTCGACAAGGCGGTCACCGACGGCTGGGTCTGCTGGGCGTTTTCCAACCATGACGTCATCCGCCACGTCACCCGGTTTTCCCACACCGTCGAGGAGCAGCCGAAGGTCGCAAAGCTTTCGGTCGCCATCCTCTCGGCCCTGCGCGGTTCGATCTGCCTCTATCAGGGCGAGGAACTCGGGCTGTCGGAGGCGGAGCTTGCCTTCGAGGACCTGCGCGATCCCTACGGCATCCGCTTCTGGCCAAGCTTCAAGGGCCGCGATGGTTGCCGTACGCCCATGGTTTGGAAATCGGGCGATGAGACCGGCGGCTTTTCCAGCGGCAAGCCTTGGCTACCGGTGCCGAAGGAGCACACGGCACTCGCCGTCGATGCTCAGGAAAAAGACGAAGATTCGGTGCTAAACCTCTATCGTGCCGTGCTCTCCTTCCGCAAAACCCATCCGGCTATGATCGACGGCGACATGGCCTTTCTCAAGACCAACGAGGACGTGCTGGCCTTTACCCGTACCAAGGGCGAAGACCGGATGGTGTTCATCTTCAATTTGCGGCGGGGCGCCCAAGAGGTGCAACTTCCGAACCACATGACGGTGGCAGAAGTGCTGCCAATGCCGGGTTGTTCCGGTACGGTTGCCGACGGCATCGTCAGCATCGGCGCGCTGGACGGTTTTTGCGGACGGCTGGGCTGAGGTATTTTTTGAGGGGGCGGCAGCTTGATAGGCTCTGCACGTTTGAGGCGGCAGCCTCATCTCCCTGCCGGGACCTTCTCCCCGCAGGCGGGGAGAAGGGACAAAGCCGCAGCGCTGGCACTCCCTGGCCCCGGCTAAGGGGATTTTCCCGCAAGTTCGCGGGGCTGGGCAAGGGGAAGTCGCTGCAGTTTTGTGCCTAAAAAAGCGTTGATCTGGGACACGGAAACACGCCTAATTGCTTAGACCGCTCTTTAGGCTTGGTGTATGCGCACTGCTCGATTAAGTCCGCCATTGCTGGCGGAGCTTACGAATTAGCCCCCTGAGGGCTCAATGCGCTATGCGAAATCTTTAGCACCAATTTCGATCATTCTCTCGACAAGAGCAAAATAGCGGTCCTCGGCAAGACCTTCGGTTTTGCTCTCACGATGATACTTGATGATGAGATAGGGATTCCACAGCTGGACGTAGTGTAGGTTTCCAGACACGCCGGGCTTCGTCACGAGGAACTTAAGCTCCTCTAGCTTCCGAACGCGTTCCTTCCAGGTGGACACGCCACGTAGTCCTGAAAAACCTGAGGCGAATGCTATATCGGACTGCTTGCTCAACGTGATGAAGCCATCATCGTTGCTCCTGCACCAAAGCTCCAGATACGTGGTGGAGACGGGTTTCCCTTTGCCAGACAGTCCGTCCATCAAGCCACCCAATAGGGGCATGGTGCGGGGAATGGTGGTGAAACCCTTCGCCGTTTTACGATCCCAAGTATGAGCTTTATCAAGCTCTCCAAAGACCTGTTTCCTGATCTCAGCCTGTTTTTCTTCGACTATCTTACCTATAGTTTTTGCTGCCGCTGCCATGGTATTGTCCTCGTTGAGATAAGGGCGCTGCGGGTTTGGACCCCGCAGCTTTTTGGAAGGGTGCTACGAGTTTGGACCTCGTAGACAACATGTGCCGCAGTTTGGACCCGCGGCACATGTCTCGGTTCTACGGGGTTTGGACCCGCCGTAGGTGAACGTCTTTGCGGAGATGGAATTCGCAAAGCTTAGAAGCCGGCATCAACTTTGGACGCTGTTGCCTGACAAAACCTAAGATAAGTAGATAGTGCAATAAAATCAAATACTTAGTTGTCGTCTTACGATTTCTTGGCGCGCATATATTGGCAAATTATTGCTTATTTCTTGCACATATAACGTCAACTCGCTGAACAATCAACGTTGTGCTAAACTCGTTTGGCGTGGAATTCCAGGCGGTTATGCTAAAATATTGGTGCTCCTGTGTGCTCCCCTGTACTCCAATAGGAGAGTACGAGAGGATGTAGTCTATGAGCGGCGTCAGAAAAAGTATTGGCTCAATTAGGGTTGTGGCCGATCCAGAGGGTGGGTGAGGGGCAGGACAGCAAATGTACGTTGATCGAGCAAAAACCGTATCTGAAGACTGGCTGTCGCTGCGCCAGGCGCTGTGGCCTGACACAGCGGAGGCCGACCAGCGGCCCGATATGGCGGCAATGGTCGCCGATCCCGAACGCTATGCGGTGTTTTTCTGCCGCGACGATCGCGGTGTCGTGGGCTTTGCCGAGGCAAGCCTGCGCACCGACTATGTCAACGGTTGCCTGCAATCACCGGTGGTCTTTCTCGAAGGCATCTTTGTCGCGCCGCAAGCGCGGCGACGCGGTGTGGCCGCGGCGTTGATCGAAGCGGTCGGCGATTGGGCGCGGGGCAAAGGCGTCCGCGAACTCGCTTCCGATGCGCTCATCGACAATCTCGATTCCCACGCCATGCATCGCGCGGTCGGTTTCAGCGAAACCGACCGCGTTGTCTATTTCCGCAAGGAAATCTGACCGCGCCCGGCGTTTACGCCTCTGCGAACCGTTCCGGTGCCGCCCGCAGTCGTGACACGTCCTTCAGCGGCGGTGCGCCGAACTGGCGGCGGTATTCGCGGCTGAACTGCGACGGACTGTCATAGCCGACCCGGTGGCCGGCGGTGGCGGCATCGACCGCCTCGGTCAGGATCAGCCGGCGCGCCTCCTGCAGGCGCATCTGCTTCTGGTACTGCAGCGGGCTCATGTTGGTGACATCGCGAAAATGTTCGTGCAACGACGAGGTGCTCATCCGCGCTTCGGCCGCCAGCCTCTCGATGCTGAACGGCTTGGCAAAATTCTCCTTGATCCAGCCAATCGCCCGGTTGACGCTCTGCAACCGGTTGTCGGGGGTCAGGATCTGGTGAAGGATCGACGCGTGTTCGCTGCGCAGCAGCCGGTAGAGAATTTCGCGCTCGATCAACGGCGCCAGGAAGGGCGCGTCGTCGGGGTTTTCCAAAAGGCTCACCAGGCGGATCGCCGATTCCAGCAGTTCCGGCGAGGTCTCGCTGACGCCGAGGCCCATGCAGCACGAGGTCTTCGGGTCGGAGGCGCGGATATCCGGGGCGCGGTTGATCGCCAGCACCAGATCGCTGAGCATCGAAAGGTTGAGATCGAGCTTCAGGCCGAGATAAGGCTGTTCCGGCGTTGCTCCAACCACCTGGCCGGTCACCGGCAGGTCGACGGAGACGATCAGATACTTGCTCGGACCGTAGTCGAGCAACTGGTCGCACAGCATGATCTGCTTCTGGCCCTGGGCGATGATGCACAGCGCCGGCTGGTGGATGCAGTGCAAAGGCTCGGTCGGCGTGCTCATGCGGATCAACGACAGGCGCGGGATTGCCGTCGCGTGAACTCCGTCGCCTGCGGCGTGTTGTGCAATCAAGCGCGCCAATGATTCGTGCTGCGGCATATAAGGCCTCCGCCATGTCCTGAATTGTCGATATTTTCTGCATGCTATTTACGCCTGCTGTATCGTCCTGCCTAGGAAAATTTCGACCTCTCGGAGTTTTGTGCAATCATCCCGGCCGTATGGTCTACCGCGTTCCGATCTCACCAGGCATATTGGCATGGTCCCGCCTTACCATCGGCGGACGGAAAAGGAGGCCCAGAATGATCACTTTACCAACACTGCTGAAAAGCGCGGTTATCCGGGCCGTGGAGGCCCTTTCCATCGTATGTGGCGGGTTAGCGCAGGCGTCCCTTCGGCGGCGGGAGGAAGATGAGCGGAGGTATGGACAAAATGGCTAATCCGGATCCTATTCTGCTGACCATGGTGCCAGCTGCCATTGCCGGCTTCTGGGCGGTGGTGGCGATGATGCCGCGCCGTGCCTTTTGTGAAGCGACGGCGCTCCAGCACGCGCGCCAGGCCGGTCGCTTCGATATCGGCTTGAACTCCAAAGGCCATGCCTTTGTCGGCACCTGGGCTACGGGCGACGGTCAGATTCGCCACCAGTTGCTGTCGGATGGCCGCTATCTGGAGTGGCTCGGTCGCGACGAGAATGCCTATCGCGGCAGTTATACGATCTGCGGTGACCGCATCCACTACGAGGACGACACCGGCTTTACCGGCGATGGCGAATTTCGCGACGGTATCCTCTTTCACGCCGGCATGGTGCTCTACCGCGCGTAGATGTTTTGCCGCTTTGCCCCCTCAGGCGCCCTCGTCGGGGATGTTGAGAACGTGGCCGCAGGCCTTGCAATGAACGGCATCGGTATCGTGGCGGTTGAGGCCGCATTCGGGGCAGGGGAAGGTGACCTTGTAGGGCCGCACTACCGCCTGGGCGAGGCGCACGAACAGCGAGATGCCGACGATCATGGTGACGATCGAGGTCAGCTTGCCGAACGTGCCCGGCAGGGTGATGTCGCCGAAGCCGGTCGTCGTCACCGTCGCCACGGTGAAATACAAGGCATCCACGAAGCCGGCCGTGCCTTCCTGGCCGTAGAAGAAGAAGGTGTAGACGAAGCCGGTCGTCATAAACAGGAAGACCAGCACGTTGACGAGGGCACGGATGACGTCTTCCAGTTGCGTCTGGTGCATCCGCCGCAGCACCACCTTCAACAGTGGGCTCTGGCAGATCGCCCAGATGCGCATGGCTCTCAGGAAGGCGAAATTGAACAGCAGATCGGGGAAGAGCAGGGTGGCAAGGATCGCCAGGTCCACCCAGGTCATCGGCCGCATCAGCCAGTCACGCGGCCGGCGGGCGATCGCCAGCTGGGCTGCCAGCTCCGCGGCGATCCACAGCGCGATCATGTAGTCGAGAATGAGATAGCTGGGTCCGGTGCGCAGATACGGCCCGAAGACGAAGAAGGCGACGATGGCGATGTCGACCGCCGCCAGCACCGCCTGGAACCGCACGGCCCCGCTACTCTCGCCGGCATAATAGGTGCGGACGCGCTGGCGGAAGGAGGTCTTGGTCATGGGGATATGCTTTGCTTGGAGGGTAGTCATGCGATTTCCGCCTGATCAACTTGCATTTCCGGCCTTCCCCCTCAGCCTTGCCTTCTGCCCGCCCGCGGGGAAGAGGGTGCCGGCAGGCGGATGAGGGACTGCCACGTCAACAGCGGAGAGTCGATCAAACGCTAGTCGTATCGGAGCCCGGCTACCCGTCTCCATGTGGTGTCAAATAGCGCGCCTAATCAGTTTTTCCAATCCCTCACCCGATCAGCGCGAACTTGTCGACATCTACCATGCCCTTGTCGGAAATTTTCAGGTGCGGGATGACCGGCAGCGGCAGGAAGGCGACCTGGAGGAAGGGTTCCTGTAGGGTGGTGCCGAGCGCATAGGCGGCCTTGCGCAGCTCGTGCAGCGTGTCGCGCACCGTCTCATAGGGCTCGAGGCTCATCAGGCCGGCGACGGTCAGCGCAATCTCGCCGGTGACCTTGCCGTCCTCGACGACCACGAAGCCACCCTTGATCTCGCCCAGGCGGTTGGCGGCCAGCGCCATGTCGTCCTCGGAGACGCCGACGACGCAGATATTGTGGCTGTCATGGCCGACGGTCGAGGCGATGGCGCCCTTTTTCAGCCCAAACCCCTGGACGAAGCCGTTGGCATGGTTGCCGTTTTTGCCATGCCGCTCGATCACCGCCACCTTGATGATGTCACGTCCCAAATCGACGGTCGACTGGTTGCCGGACACCGGCAGGCGATAGCGGCGATGCTCGGTGATGATCTTTCCGGGCAGCACGCCGATCACAGGGGTTTCGCCGATGGCTACGGGCACGCCGAAGTGGGCGGCATTGACGGGCCGGGCCTTGACGCTGTCGAGGCCGACGGGGGCAACCGGTTTACGGGTGGCAAACAGGGCGTCGGTCACGCGCCGGCCGCCGGAAAACACCATCTCGGCCTTGCAGTTCTCCAGGCTGTCGATCACCACCAGGTCGGCCCGCCAGCCGGGCGCCACCAGGCCGCGGTCGCTCAAGCCGAAGGCTTTTGCCGCCGAGATCGAGGCGGCGCGATAAATGGCGATCGGAGCGACGCCATGCGCAATTGCCGTGCGGATCATATAGTCGAGATGGCCTTCCTCGGCGATATCGAGCGGATTGCGGTCGTCGGTGCAGAGCGCCAGATATGGGGACAGCCGCTCGGTGATGATCGGCATCAGCGCGTGCAGGTCCTTCGACACCGAGCCCTCGCGCACCAGGACATGCATGCCCTTGCGGATCTTTTCCATGGCCTCTTCAGCCGTGGTGCATTCGTGCTCGGTGCGGATGCCGGCAGACAGGTAGCCGTTGAGATCACGGCCAGAGAGCAGTGGCGCATGGCCGTCGATATGGCCGCCCTGGAAGGCCTCGAGCTTGGCCATGCAGATCGGATCCTTGTGGATCACGCCCGGAAAATTCATGAACTCCGCCAGACCGATGACCTTCTCGTGGGTGCGGAGGGGCAGCAGTTTTTCCACCGGCAGGTCGGCGCCGGAGGTTTCAAGATGGGTGGCCGGCACGCAGGACGACAGCTGGACGCGGATGTCCATGATGGTCTCTAGCGCCGAATCGAGGAAGAACTGGATGCCCTCGCTGCCCAGCACATTGGCGATCTCGTGCGGATCGCAGATCGCCGTGGTGACGCCATAGGGCAGCACGCAGCGGTCGAATTCGTGCGGGGTGACCAGCGAGCTCTCGATATGCAGATGGGTGTCGATGAAGCCCGGCACGACGATCTTGCCGGTGATGTCGATGGTTTCCGCGCCTTCATAGGCCTCGCAGGTGCCGACGATGGTGTCGCCGCAGATGGCGATGTCGGAGGGGACCAGTTCGCCGGTCACCAGGTCGAAGAACCGACCGCCGGAAAGCACGATATCGGCGGGCAGCCTGCCGGTGCCCTGGTCGATGCGGTTTTCCAGCTGGCTCATGGGGTCTCTCCTGTTTCGGCGATCGGGTGCCAGTGTAACCGCCGGCCATGATCAGGGGAATGGCGAGGGCGTAGATGTTTGCATCGCTGCGAATATCCTGGCCACTTTGCGTGACGGCTGATGCATCTGCCGAATGCTCGAGCGCCGCTACACCGGCAGTTCCACCGTGAACGCGAAGCGGGCCTTGCCGCCGGCGGCAAGCTCCGTGGTGTAGGGGCGGTCGGCCAGCTCGCGTGAACCGCCGTTGAGAGCAGCGGTGCCGTGCCAGGGCTCGATGCAAAGGAAGGGTGCGCCCGGCTTGTTCCAGAGTGCCAGGTTGGGCAGGTTCTCGAAGGTGAAGCGCAGGGCCGGACCGCCCTCGGCGCCGTAGACCAGGCCGCTGCCAGCACCCTCGGCAAACACCATGGCGTCGTTGACAAACATGTCGCGTTCCAGCACCAGGCGTCCCGCCGCAAAAGGCGAGCGCAGTTTTGCCGTGTCGATCAGCCCGCCTGCAAGGCGGGATTGTTCCGGCTCGGCGCGGTTGTCGAGGGTTATGGTGTGCTCGGCGTTTTTGCGCGCGCCCGGCAGAGGCCAGACGAAGGCTGGGTGAAAGCCGAGCCCGAAGGGCATGGCGGTCTCGCTCCAGTTGGTGACCTCGGCCGTCACCGTCAGCGACCGCTCTTCGAGCGCATGTTCGACGGCGAGCACGAAATCGAACGGGTAGACGGCCATGGTGTCTTCGGAAGCGGCCAGTTCGTAGCGGCACATGGTCGGACTGGAGGCGGCCAGCGCAAATTCGCGGCGGCGGGCAATGCCGTGCTGGGCCATCGGATAGGCCTTGCCGGCAATCTCCACCGTATCTTCAGGCGCCTTGCCGACGATCGGAAACAGGATCGGCGAGCGGCCGGCCCAGAAGGCGGCATCGCCGTCCCACAGGAACTCCCGGCCGTCGGCGGCGGTGATCGCCTGCATCTCGGCGCCGAGGGCCGAGACATCCACGGTGAAGTGCTGGTTTGATATCCGGGTCCGGCTCGGCATCGAATCTCCTGTCGGCATCTGTTGCGCTGCAGAACAGTGTAGGGGTAAATCCGAGGTGCGGGCAAATCGGCGGGTGGATTTATTTTGCGGGTCGGGCGGATTGTGCTTGCTGGGCTGTAGGAGCAGGTGGGAGGATTCGCCCCTTCTGCCCGGCAGGCCAGAGTGGATAACATCGGCGCCGGCGCAGTGTCGGAGCGCTTCCGCAACACTCTATCGGTTGGCGCGAAAATCCCTTACCGCCTGGCCGAACGCCTGGAACAGGGCGCGATTGACGGGGTTGGTCTGGGGGTCGTATTCGGCGTGCCACTGGACGCCGAGGGCAAAGCCTCCGGCATGGCGGAAGCGGATCGCCTCGATGGTGCCGTCTTCGGCAATGCCTTCCACCTCGATGCGGTCGCCGATTACCAAAATGCCCTGGCCGTGTAGCGAATTGACGGTGATGTCCTCGCGGCCGAGGATGTTGGCGAAGACGCCGCCAGAGGTGAGTTTCACCGCGTGCCGATCGGCGAATATCACCGCAGGGTCGGGGTGGATTTCGCCGTTGTCCAACCGCGGCATACGGTGGTTGATGCGGCCGGGAAGCTCGCGGATCTCCGGATGCAGCGAGCCGCCGCCCATGACATTCATTTCCTGAAAGCCGCGGCAGATGCCGAACAGCGGCACGCCGAGGGCGACGCAGGCCTCGATCAGCGGCAGGGCAACGGCGTCGCGGGCCTCGTCATAGGGCTCGTGCATCGGATGCGGTTCGGCGTTGAAGCGGCTTGGGTGGACATTGGCACGGGCACCGGTCAACAGGATGCCGTCGACCACCTGCAGAAGCTCCTGGATATCGGTTATCGCAGGATCGCCGGCAAAGGCGAGCGGCATGGCTTCGGCGACGTCGGCGACCGCCCGCAGATTGTTCTCGCCGACCTGCTGCGTGGCGAACCGGCCTTCGGCGTGATAGTGATTGCCGATAACCCCGATGATCGGCCGGCTCATCGGTGCAACCCCATGGCGGGGCACGACCGGGACGCGCGACCCTTTGCGGGATCGAACCCTGCTGCCTGCCTGCCGATCATCGATTTCCTCCGTTGCTGTTGCGTCGCACTCTAGATGGCGATGGCGGGTGAGGAAACCAATGTTTCGCCATGCCTGCCATGCGAACAGAGTATCTTCCCGCCGTTGACGGCCAAGTGCCACCGAGATCATGGGGCAGGCTTGCGCTCAGCCGGCGGCGCGGACATTGCCGCCGCACAGGATGGTGGCGACGGTGGCACCGGCAAATGCGCCGGGGCGGGCCAGAAGTGCGGCAAGGCCAGCGGCGCCCGCTTCTTCGACCACAAGGCCGAAATGCTGCAGGCAGAAGCTGCGGGCCGCGGCAATCGCCGCCTCGTCGACCGCCCAGACCTCATCGACGGTGGTTTTCATCGACTCCAACGCGTACGGCACGCATTCGCGCACGGCGATGCCGTCAGCGGCGGTATCGGCGGTGGCGGTTGCAACCGCCCGCCCGGTCTCGAAAGCCTGTTTCATCGCCGGTGCGCCTTCGGCGACCACGCCGATCACCCGGCAGGAGGGGGCGTGCGCCCGTATCCAGGTGCCGATACCGGTCAAAAGGGCACCGTTGCCGAGCGGCACGAGGATGGCGTCGAGCGAGATCTTGGCGCGCTCCAGCTGTCGGGTAATCTCCAGCGCGATGGTGCCGGCGCCTTCGGCGATTTCGCGCAGCGCGCCGTCCTCGACGAAGGGGCAGCCATGGGCAGCCGCGTAAGCCCGAGCAGCGGCCTTGGCGGCGTCGAAGTCATTGCCCTCCAGCCTCACCTCGGCGCCAAGGCGCCGCATCGCCTCGATCTTGACGGGATTGGCGGTGACGGCTGAAAAGATGACGATCGCCCGACCGCGCTTGGCACAGGCATAGGCCAGCCCCTGGCCGAAATTGCCGGCCGAGGCAGTGACCACGGCCACGTCGGAGCCCGCCTGGTTTTCCAGCCACCAGCCGGTGCCGCGACCCTTGAACGAGCGGATCGGATTGAGCGTTTCGACCTTGGCAAACAGTCGGAGCCCGAGCGCCAGATTGGCGGTCTGCTGCTCGATCAGCGGGCTGTTGGCAAACAGCGGGTCGATGGATCTGGAGGCGGCAGCAATACCGGCGGCGGTGGGAAAGGTCTGGTTGGTCATGGGCGTATCATGCACAGCGGGGAGGGGATGGGAATGCCTCGGCGGAGGTTTTTGCGGGATTTTGTAGAGGTCGGCGGCGGCTTTGGACATGATGAACTGTTGTGGCATCCGCTTGCGGTTTGCCCGGCGGCAACGTCGTCCCATTCCCTCTCCCCGCATTGCGGGGCGAGGGGATGGGTTGGCGCTGCGGCGACGTGATCTTCGCGAGGCACCTGTCGGTGCGTGAATGGGTAGGACAGTGGGGATTGGCCCAACCCATCCGTTCCGCCTCTGCTGCGAGGCCCTTGCTCGCCTCAGATGTTGCTTTCCAAAACCTTCCTGAGCTTGTCGAACAGTTCATCGATCTGGTCCCTGGTGATGATCAGCGGCGGCGACAGGGCGATGATGTCGCCGGTGGTGCGGATCAGGAGGCCGCTCTCGTAGGCCTTCAGGAAGGCGTTGAAGGCGCGCTTGGTGGGTTCGCCGGCGATCGGGGTGAGTTCGATGGCGCCGATCAGGCCGAGATTGCGGATGTCGATGACATTGGGGCAATCGCGCAGCGAATGCAGCCGCTCTTCCCAATAGGGCGCAAGTTCGCTGGCGCGGGTCAGCAGGCCCTCTTCCTTGTAGGTGTCGAGCGTGCCCAGTGCTGCGGCCGAGGCCACCGGATTGCCGGAATAGGTATAGCCGTGCATGAACTCGATCATGTGCTCCGGCCCGGTCATGAAGGCGTCGTGGATCTCGGCGGTGACGAACACCGCGCCCATCGGGATGACGCCGTTGGTGAGCCCCTTGGCGGTGGTGATGATGTCCGGCTTGACGTCGAAATACTGGGCGGCGAACGGGGCGCCGAGGCGGCCGAAGCCGGTGATGACTTCGTCGAAGATCAGGAGAATGCCGTGTTTGGTGCAGATCTCGCGCAGGCGCTGCAGATAGCCCTTTGGCGGGATCAGCACGCCGGTCGAGCCGGAGACCGGCTCGACGATGACGGCGGCAATGGTCGAGGCGTCGTGCAGGGTGACGATCCGCTCCAGCTCGTCGGCAAGCTCCGCGCCATACGCCGGGATGCCCTTGGTGAAGGCATTCTTGCCCGGCAGGTGGGTGTGCGGCATGTGATCGACGCCGGTCAGAAGCGAGCCGAACATTTTTCGGTTGGAGACGATGCCGCCGACCGAGATGCCGCCAAAATTGACGCCGTGATAGCCGCGTTCGCGGCCAATCAGGCGCGAGCGTGCGCCTTCGCCCTTCACCCGATGATAGGCCAGCGCGATCTTCAGCGCCGTCTCGACCGATTCGGAGCCGGAATTGGTGTAGAAGACATGGTCCATGCCATCGGGCGCCAGGTCTACCAGGCGGTTGGCCAGCTCGAAGGCTTTCGGGTGGCCGAGCTGGAAGGCGGGGGCGTAGTCGAGCTCTCCGGCCTGGTTGGCGATCGCCTCGGTGATCTTCGGGCGGCAGTGGCCGGCATTGACGCACCAGAGGCCGGCGGTGCCGTCGAGCACCTGGCGGCCGTCATGGGTGGTATAGTGCATGTCCCGTGCGCCGACGAACATGCGCGGCTCCTTCTTGAACTGCCGGTTGGCGGTAAACGGCATCCAGAAGGCGCGCAGGTCGTTGGGCGGGGTGTTCAGGCGGTTCGACATCAGTTTCTCCATGGCCCATGAGCAGGCGGGCGGCCATTTTCCCGGTGGGCGGGTGAGCGCCGGATTGTTGGGAGTGGCGCCACGTTACCAGCGCGCCGGAAGGCGTCAAGCCGTGTTGCGAATGCGCGGCCCGCTGTCATCAAGGCTTTGCCGAGATCCGCCATCTTCCTGCGCGCCGGTGTGCGCAGGCGGCCGGCAGAGAGTAACGCTGAAATCCCTTTTGCTGGAGACATCATGTCTGATCGCCAAAAAACCCGGGCGCGGCCGACGCCGCGCCGCGCCATCGCCGAAACCTATCGGGAGGTGCTGGCCAACGGCATCGCCCGCCGCCATGTGCTGAAAGGCTTCCTCGCGATCGCCGGGGCCGCCGCCACCCTGCCGCTGCTGAAGGCCGGTGCGGCGATTGCCGCCGAGCCTTCGACGCTCGCCTTTGCCGAGCTCGCCCGCGTTCGCGATACGAAAGACCACTGGCCGGCCGGCTACAACCGGCAGATCCTGGCGCGTTGGGGCGATGCCCTGTTTGTCGACAGCCCGGCCTTCGACCTGAAGAGCCTGGACGGCAAGGCCGCCGCCCGGCAGTTCGGCTACAACAATGATTTCACGCAGTTCCTGCCGCTGCCGCTCGGCTCCGACAGTTCCGACCACGGCCTGCTGGTGGTCAGCCATGAATATGCGACGCCGTTCCTGATGTTTTCAGGCCTTACAGACGAGGACTACCGGGCAAAGCTTTCCGATGACCAGATCCGCGCCATCATGGCTTCGGTCGGCATCAGCGTGCTGGAAGTGCGCAAGGCTGGCAGCCAGTGGCAGATCGTGCTCGACGGACCATATAACCGTCGCATTCACATGGGCACGGAAATGGCGATCTCCGGTCCTGCCGCCGGCGATGCGCGGTTGCAGACCAAGGCCGATCCGGCAGGTTTGACCGTGTTCGGGACGATCTCCAATTGCAATGGCGGCATCACGCCGTGGGGCACGATGCTGTCGGGCGAGGAGGGGGCGATGGACGTGTTCGCCGGCGACTACAAGACCCTGCCGAACCAGGAGATGGTCGAGCGCCAGGGCTGGGACGAAGACGAGAACGACATCTATTCGGCCTCGCGGGTCGAGCCGCGGTTCCGCTTCGAGGAGGAGCCGAACGAAAGCATGCGGTTCGACTGGGTGGTCGAAATCGATCCCTTCGATCCGACGGCCAAGCCGGTGAAGCGCACGGCGCTTGGCCGCATGACCCATGAGGGCGCCCAGTGTTCGGTCGCACCCGACGGCCGTGTCGTGGTGTTCATGGGCGACGACGACGATTTCGAATATCTTTACCGCTTCGTCACCCGCGATCCATGGAACCCGACCGACCGGGCCGCCAATCGCGACCTGCTCGACTATGGCACCCTGTCGGTGGCAAAGTTCGACAGCGACGGCAGCATGCACTGGCTGGCGCTGACGGCCGGCGAAGGGCCGCTGACGGCGGCTGCCGGCTTTGCCAGTCAGGCCGACGTGGTGCTCAACACGCGCGCTGCTGCAGACCTCGTCGGCGCCACGCCGATGGATGCGCCGGAGGGCTTTGTCGTCCATCCGAAGACCGGCAAGCTCTACGTGGCGATGACCGAGAACGAGGACCGGCTGGCGGCCGGCGAGGGCGAGGCCAAGGAACAGGACAGTGCCAATCCGCGTGGTCCCAATCCGCACGGCCATCTGCTGGAACTGGTGCCGCCGGGCGCCGGCGACAAGCCGGACTATGCCGCCGACAGCTTCCAATGGGACGTGTTCGTGCTTTGCGGCGACCCGTCCAAGGCCGAAGAGGGCGCGATGTACAATCCCGCCACTTCGGTCAATGGCTGGTTCACCGATCCGGACAACCTGGCGGTCGATCCCGCCGGAAGGCTTTGGGTGGCGACCGACGGTCCGCCGCCGGCCGGCATTGCCGATGCGCTGTTCGTGATGGACACCGAGGGTCCGGGGCGGGCGCTGCCGAAACTGTTCTATGTCGCGCCGATCGGCGCCGAATGCTGCTCGCCGACGTTTACGCCGGATGGACAGACGGTATTCCTGTCGATCCAGCATCCGGGCGAGCTGCGGTTCGCGGACGACGAGGACGCTACCTCGATTGCCGATGCCGGCACGAACTGGCCGGATTTCGTGGACGGCCAGCCGGCCCGGCCATCGCTGATCGTGCTGTCGCGGGACGATGGTGGCGTCGTCGGCAGCTGAGGTGATCCCGGCTCCAGTCGTCGTTTCCTGCATGTCGTACCCGGAACGGCCGTGCCTTTTCGGGCGACAAGCCCAAGGCAAGTTCCGGGTGCGATAGCAGACGGGTATCGTCGATGCGGCGCGGAGGGCAGTCCGGACGCATGGGCCGATCTGGATCCGCCCAAGCCGGGCGGATCCGCCCATAAAAAGAGACCGGTAAATCCATAAGGATTTACCGGTCTGCAAGGGCAAGAATTTGGTCAGTTCAATATCGCTGCGGCAACGGAAGCGGGTTTGGGAGCCCCCCTCTCCGCGAATGTCAGCGCAAGGATAGCGTCGTCATCAAGCCGCAGCCGACTTGTTGGATGCAGTCCCGCAATAAATGTCTTCCAGCGTTTCGAGAACCTTGATGACCGATTCCGAAGTGCTGGAATAGTAAATCGTCTGCGCGTCGCGGCGGGTCTTGACGAGCTTTTGCGCGCGCAATTTGGAAAGGTGCTGGGAGAGGGCGGACTGGCTGAGGCCGACCTGGGATGCAAGTACCCCAACCGGCACTTCGCCTTCGACAAGGCTGCAGAGGATCATCAGGCGCTTGGGATTGGCCATTGCGGAAAGCAAGCCGGCGGCGGCATTGGACTGTTCAGATAAAGCCTTGGTTTTCATCATTCATTTTCCCTAAAAAAGGAGTCTCCACTGGCAATTTGCTAACGGCCACAATCATGTGAAATTGTCTATCCGGAAAGCTTAGCAACTCTCAGAAAATTGTATATTCCTAAATTTAAGGTATCGGGTATTCTGTATTAGATAAATCTGAAATGATATCCTCGGTACCCCCAACAGGGCTCCGGTACTCGTACCGTAGCAGCAAATCGCCGCTGCGAAGGTCAATTCCCGCCCAATCGATGCCGCAAATCTGCCATTTTCCGGCTTTTGCTCCGCAACGGTCATAGGCGAGCGCGGCCGCATGACCGGCCAGTGACACTACTAAATCTTGCAGTGGTGCGCTATTGTCACTTGTAAAATCTTGCGGTGGACGGATGGCGAAATCGCTGCCCGCCAGCAGGTAGGCGCGACCGAATCCGCCGTTGAGGCTGGCCGATTGCGCCGTCAGCCGGAAGAACCTGAAATCCGGGAAATCGATATAGAGTTTCGCCTTGGGATGGCGGGCGAGGAAGCGGGCTCGGATCCGCATATGCTCGTCGCTGTCGCGCACCACCGGTTCGGCCAGTGCCTGGACGGACAGCCGGGGATGGGCAAGCGGATCGCCTTTCGCGGGCTCGCCGGCAAGCAGCGAAACGCGCGGGTCGTGACTGAGCGCTCTGGTGTGAGCCGAAAGCCCGGAGACCAGGATGACGGCCGCGCCGTCCTCGTCCGTGCCAAGCAGAACGCGGCTTACCGCCGGAAAGCCGTTGTCGGGGTCGAGCACGGCGATCGCCACGAAGCGGGCGCCGCGCAGAAGGGTGCGGGCCAGCCGCCGCGCCGCTTCATCGGTCGGCCGGATGACCGAAGGTTTGTCTGCCATCGTTTATGCGTCTTTCGTCCACCGGTGATGCTCATCACCGGCGGATTATCCATGAGCCGGCGCGCGCCGATGGCGGGTCAAGCCGGCCACCACGTCGTGGGCGGAGATCGTGCCGATGATGACGCCATTGTCAACCACGCCGACTGCGCCAGATTGTCCCGTCAGGGCGTCGAGGATTTCCACCAGCGGCGTTTCGGGCAGCGCGGTGCGGGCGACCGCCGACTGGCCGGCGCTGTCGGAGAGGCCCACCTGCATGACGTCGCGGGCGGTCAGCATGCTGATCGGGTTCATGTTCTGGACGAAGGCTGCGACATAGTCGTCGGCAGGGTTCTTGACGATCTCCTGCGGCGTGCCGCACTGGATGATCCGGCCGCTCTCCATGATGGCAATGCGATTGCCGATGCGGAAGGCTTCGTCGAGATCGTGGCTGACGAACAGGATGGTCTTTTTCAGGCGGCGCTGGAATTCCAGCAGTTCGTCCTGCAGGCGGGTGCGGATCAGCGGATCAAGAGCCGAGAAAGGCTCGTCCATCAAAAGGATGGGCGCGCCGGTGGCAAATGCGCGGGCAAGGCCGACGCGCTGCTGCATGCCGCCGGAGAGTTCGTTGACCTTGCGGGTCGCCCATTTTGCCAGGTTGACCAGTTCGAGCTGCTCGTCGACGCGGCGCTTGCGCTCGGCCTCGCCGACGCCTGCCAGTTCGAGGCCGAAGCCGACATTGTCGGCGACCGTGCGCCAGGGCAGCAGCGCGAACTGCTGGAACACCATCGACACCGTGTGCATGCGCAGGTCGCGCAGCGCCTTGGGGCTGCAGGCATAAGGATCGATCGGGCCGCTTTCGGCATTGACCTTGACGCGGCCGCGCACCACCGGCGCCAGGCCGTTGACGGCGCGCAACAGCGTCGACTTGCCGGAACCGGACAGGCCCATCATCACCAGGATCTCACCTTCGCGCAGCTCCAGCGAGGCGCCGGCGACGCCGAGCACCAGGCCGGTCTCGGCCCCGATCTCGTCGCGGGTCTTGCCCTTGTCGACCAGGGAGAGGGCGCGTTCCGGGTTGACGCCGAAGATGATGTCGACGTTCTCGAAGCTTACGGCCGTCGTCATTTGCTATCTCCTTCGTCCGGGACGCGGAACAGGCGGTCGAGGATGATGGCCAGGATGACGATGCAGAGGCCGGCCTCGAAACCCTTGGCGATGTTGACGGTATTCAGGGCGCGCACGACCGGCACGCCGAGGCCGGCGGCGCCAACCAGGGCCGAGATCACCACCATCGACAGCGACAGCATGATGGTCTGGGTCAGGCCGGCCATGATCTGCGGCATGGCGAACGGCAGTTCGACCTTGCGCAGCACCTGGGTCGGCGTTGCGCCGAAAGCCTGGGCCGCTTCCACCAGCGTCGGCGGCGTCGAGATGATGCCGAGGCGGGTCAGCCGGATCGGGGCGGGGATGGCGAAAATGACGGTGGCGATCAGGCCGGGGACCATGCCGAGGCCGAACAGGATCAGCGCCGGGATCAGGTAGACGAAGGTCGGGATGGTCTGCATCAGGTCGAGCACCGGCCGCATGCCGGCGTAAAACCAGGCGCGGCGGGCGCCGAGGATGCCGAGGGGTATGCCGACCACCATGCTGACGGTGGTGGCCGCCAGCACCAGCGCCAGGGTCTCCGTGGTTTCCTTCCAGTAGCCCTGGTTGATGATCAAAAGCAGGCCCAGACAGGTGAACACCGCATTGCCGATCGAGCGGTGCAGCCAATAGCCGAGCCCGGCGATCAGAGCGACCACCACCAGCGGATGGGGCGCCTGCAGGACATACAGCAGCCCGCTGATCACATGGGACAGCACGAAGGCCAGATAGTCGAAAAACCATTCGCCGCTGGTGGTCAGCCAGTTGACGAAGGATTTTGCCCAAAGGCCGATGGGAATTCGATTGTCGGTGATCCAATTCACGTGGTGTGCGCCCGCTACCAGAGAAAAGCCAAATTATCGATGCCGCAAAATGCAAAGGGGCGGCCTTGAGCCGCCCCTTGTCAAGCCGCAATGATTAGAGACCGAGCGCGGTCTTGGCGGCAGCCAGCGCATCACCGCCGTCCTTGGTGGTGACGCCGGCAAGCCACGGCTCGATCGCCGGGCCATTGGCCTTCAGCCATTCGGTGGCGGCCTTTTCCGGATCTTCGCCGTCGTTGAGGATCTTGCCCATGATCTCGTTTTCCATCGGCAGGGTGAACTTCAGATTGCTGACGAACTTGCCGACATTGGGGCATTCGGAAACGAAGCCGGCGCGGGTGTTGGTGTAGACGGTGGCGCCGCCGAAATTGGGGCCGAAGGTCGAGTCACCGCCGGTCAGATAGGTGAGCTGGAAGTTCGAGTTCATCGGGTGGGGCGCCCAGCCGAGGAAGACGACGGGCTTGCCGTCCTTGTCGGCGCGGGCGACCTGGGCGAGCATGCCCTGCTCGGAGGATTCGACCAGTTCCAGACCGCCCATGCCCATTTCGTTCTTCTCGATCAGGGTCATGACCAGACGGTTGCCGTCATTGCCGGGCTCGATGCCGTAGATCTTGCCGTCGAGTTCGTCCTTGTGCTTGCCGATGTCGGAAAAGTCCTTGATGCCGAGTTCGGCACCCTTGGCATTGGTGGCGAGCGTGTATTTCGCGCCTTCGAGATTGACGCCGATGGCCTCGACGGTCTTTTCGTCGAGATAGGGCTTCAGATCCTTTTCCTGGGCGGGCATCCAGTTGCCGAGGAAGACGTCGATGTCCTTGTTCTTCAGGGACTGGTACGTGACCGGGACCGACAGTACGGTGGTGGTCGGCTCGTAACCGATCGCCTTCAGCAGCACGGTGGCCGTTGCCGTGGTGGCGGTGATATCGGTCCAGCCGACATCGGAGAAGCGCACGGTGGCGCAGCTGGCAGGCTCGGCGGCGAATGCCGGAACGGCACCAAGCGCCAGAAGCGAGACTGCGGCCGAGAGCGCCAGACGGTGAAAACTGGAAGTGTTCATTGCGGTTGTTCCCTTATTTTGATTTTCCCGAGTCAACATTCAATATCGCATAATTGCAAGCCCGCTCGTTGTATTTGCGGCGCTTTGCCAGCCCTCTTTGCGACCTCAGGCGTTTCACGCCGGTAGCCGCTGTGCCGGCGCAATGGGAATTGACGATCGTCAAACTTGTCTTCACGCGCCGGTGGATAATCTTTTCGAAGCGCTCTAGATTGTATTCAGGGCGTCTGCAAAGCTGGTCATTTCGATGACCCATGAGAGGAGTATTCATGAAACTGAACTGTCTGATCCTGGCCGCCGCCATGGTTCTTCCTGCCGGTCTGGCGTTGGCTGATGGCGACGCGGTGGCCGGTGCCAAGGTGTTCAAGAAATGCATGGCCTGCCATACCGCGACCGAGCCCAACAACAAGGTCGGACCGAGCCTGATGGGCATTGTCGGCCGCCCGGTCGCCACCGTCGAGGGCTACAAATATTCCGCGGCCATGGTGGCATTCGGCGCCGGCAAGATATGGGACGAGGCGGAGCTGACGGCCTATCTGCCCGATCCGCGCGGGCTGGTGAAGGGCACCAAGATGGCTTTCCCGGGCCTGAAGGCGCCGGAGGACATTGCCAACGTGATCGCCTATCTCAAGGATCCGACCGCCAAATAAACATTTTTCGACGCCACGGGCGGGCCGATTGCGTATTTGACGCGCCGGCCCGCCCGTTTTTTATGCCTTCTCCTTGCAAGCGCCGTGCGCTCCGCCATATCTTGTCGGGATGATGGACGGAGGCGGCGATGTGCGGCGCGAAAACCGCGAATTGTCATGGACTTCGCAGACAGCCAGGTGTCCGATCGCCACGATCCGGCCCAGAGCATTTTACAGGGGGAGATAACCGGCATGGCCACGCTTCAATCGTTCGACAGTGAAATCGAGAAGACCCGCGGCATCGTCAACGACATGCGCGGCAAGATAGAACAGTCGAGTGTCGTCCTCGACCAGTTCGCCAAGGCCGATACCAAGATCGGCGATGCCAATTTCGATATCGAGAATGCACGGATTTCCGACGTCATCAACCAGCAGAAGGTGATGGAGGCAAATATCGCCGACCTTATCATCGGCCTGGAGGACGCCACCAATGTGTTCGGCTCCGAGTTCGAAAGCATGAAGAGCTATTCCGGCTACGAGAAATTCATCGGCATGTTCTCCAAGCAGCGGGCCCAGCGGATGCGTACCGAGCGGGTGCGCAACATGTCGCTGGCCGGCAACCTGCAGGAGCTCCTGGCGAAATCCGACAGCATCGTCGGCATTCTCAAGGACCAGCGCGCCGTGCTCGACCAGCGCTACAAGAGCTCCGAGGCCAGCCTGATCCAGGTGATCGAACGCCGCAAGGGCACGATCGCCAATCTAGAAGCTACGCAGAAGCGCATCGAGGAACTAAACCCGCTGCTGATGGACATCGAAAACAAGATCGCCGCCTCCACCGACCAGTCGGGCCGCACCGAGCTGGAAGGCGAGCGCTCCAAGCTTGCCACGGAATACAACCAGGCGCAGGCGAAGGAACAGGAGCTTTTGGCCGAGAGCCAGACGCTGGAGCGCTATACCTCGATGTTCCAGACCTTTGTCGATTCACTCAACAACCAGATCGCCGCCCAGAACACCCTGATCAACAAGCTGACCATCGATACCGAGCAGCGCATCGTGCTCTACAAGGCGCTGGAAGATAGTTTGAAGACGGCCGCGCAGCAGGATGTCGCCCACAAGATCAACACGCTCGGCAGCCAGGTCGACACCGCGGCGGAAGAAACCATGGCCGGCATCGGCTCGGCCGCCCAGCGCCATATCGGCGACCTGCTGGAGCTGCACGAGAAGAACATGCTGTCCACCCAGGACATCCAGCGCCGCAAGAAGCTCGCCGACGAGGCGTTTGCCCGGCGGTTCAAGACGGTGATGGACAAGCATAATTCGGCCAATTACGTGAAGTCGTGATGTTCGACGCCATGGGCAGCGATCGTGCCATGCCCCTCACCCCACCCTCTCCCCGCAAGCGGGGCGAGGGAGTGTTGGGGCTGCGGCGAAGTTCCTTCTCCCCGCCTGCGGGGAGAAGGTGCCGGCAGGCGGATGAGGGGCTTCCCGCCCGCCACAGAGCCACCCCATGCTGAACCCATCCCCCAACGACACCGTCGGCCAGTATTTCCAGTCGATCAAGGCAGCACTCGGTGGCCTGGAGATCTATCTGTCCAATCCCGACCTGGCGCTGCCGGGCTCCGGCGTTGCCGGCGGATTGCTACTTTCCTATGTCGGGCGGCTGAAGAATTCGTTTGCCTGCTGGGAAAACCGCATCGGCTTTACCGAGCAGTTCCGCATCTCGCGGGCGGAAAGCGGCTTTCCGGTATTCCAGAACGTGCTGGAGCTGGAAAACGACCGAGGCAGCGCCGAGACGCGGCTGGCAGCGATCCCGCCGGCCGACGCCATCCGCCGCGAGATGGCCGATTTCATCCTGCGCCAGAAGGCGTTTCCGGAGGCGCTGCAGACGCAGATGGCCGAGCGACTCTATCTGGAACAGATCGGCCGTGGCGAGATCTTTTCGCCTTTCGTGCTGCCGCAGACGCTGCGGGTAACGGTCAACGAAGCCTCGGGCCGGCCCTATTACGTCGTCACCTGGGCGGTGTTCGACGGCTCGAACACCCTGCCGCTGATCTATATCGCCGGGATCGAGGACTCGTCGCCGAATGTCGCCCGGCTGCTGGTCGGACCGGACGGCAAGATCAACCCGGACATCGACATTCCGCTGCCCGTCGGCGGCCTGCTCAATCCGGAACTGGCGGCGCAGTTCGACGATTTTGCGGGCAAGAACGGCGCCTATTCGCTGACGCCGGCCACCATCGTCACCAACATGGACCGGGACTTTCCGACCCTGCACCCCAAGCAATTGCGCCGCATGGTGCTGGGGCCGTTCTATTCGGCCGGGATTACCGAAAACAGCCCGCGCATCAGCGAGGTGCTGTCAAAGGTGCGGCGGCCGGAAAATGCCTGGCTTTTGACCTGGACGATGCAGGAGGTGTTTTCCAAGGCCGAGCGCCCGGCCCAAAAGGGTTTCTTCTCCTCGACGCCGGCGATGCAGGAGTTCCATATCGACACCAACGACCTGGAGGCCGCCCGCATGGGGGTGAGCGCCTATGAAAAACATGCGCTGGTGCCGCATGACGCCTATCAGGCGCTTTACGCCTCCGGGGAGGCGGCGGCGATCTTTGGCAATTACAAGGTGCACGTGATTTCCGGCAGCAATGTCGTCAGCGAGGTCTAAGCGATGAACGGTTTGAACGCAGGCCTGACCACCATCCACGAGGACGAGATAGCCAAACATCTGGCCTTGGCCCAGGGACTGGTGACGCGGCTGATCGTGCTGGACGCAGGCGACAGCGCCGGCGGCACGCCGTTGGCCGGCACTGGGCGGCGGTTCGTCTCCACCGTGTCGACGGGAGCGGTAAAGCGCACCCGCGAGGTGGAGCTGATCAAAACCATCCAGGCCGGGCAGGGCGCCGATCCGCTGCTGTCGCCGCTGAAGCACGGCGTCGTCTACCGGGCGCGGCGCGGCGCCCAGGTGGCGCTGGCGGTGGCCGAGGTGTTTGCCCGCCAGACCCATCTCGAACAGCTGCAGGCCAGAAACCTGAGCGCGCCGCTGTCGGGGCCTGACGCCGAACAGTTCAAGGCGCTGCTGCAGGCCTCCGCCTATGTCGCGGCCTTTGCGTTCGCCGCCTACCTGTTGTCGACGCTTTCGGGCGAAAGCGAGCCGGTCGAGGATCCGAAGGAGCCGGATTTCCTGTTCGACACGCCGCAGGACGCGCTGAAAAGCGTGATTGCCGGCCTCGATGCAGCGGTTGCGGGGGCGCCTGACGATGCTACGCTGCTGGCGCGGACCCGCGCCTTCGCGCGGGGCGCCATCGAGGGGCTGATTGCGCGCAAAACCCGGTTCACCGGACTTGCAGCTTTCGAGAACACCCATATCCGCATCGACCAGGACGATTTTACCCTCGACGGTTTCGACGTCGCACCCGGGGTCAAGCGGGCCCCGCTGTCGATGACCTTCAAGAAGCCGGAGGAGATCATCGGCAACCACATCGCCAAATACCAGGCGATGAAGCTGGCCAAGATGCTGATGGCCTATGACTTCGATCGGCAGATGAATCCGTTCGTCGAGCTCGGCGGCTTTCTATTCACCTTTATCGGCGACGGCATGCCGGGCACCGGCAAGACCATCCTGATCCAGATGATTGCCGGCCTTTTGAACGACTACTGCCAGGTGGCGGGCTATGCCTTCCACTACGAGAATTTCGGCGTCGACCAGATTTCCTCCTACCAGGGCAAGTCGGGCCAGAACGCCAAGGCTTTCGTCAACAATGTCGTCAATCCCCGCGCCATCGGCTTCGGCACCATCGACGACGTCGACCAGGTGGCCGCAAAACGCTCCGACGACCGGGCGTCGGCCGGCCAGCACGAGGTGACGGCGGTGCTGATGGAGAGCTTTGCCGGCGCCTCGACGGTGGTGCGCGGCAATTGCACCTTCGGGATGTTCTCCAACTATCCGGAAAATGTCGACGACGCGTTGCGCCAGCGGGCCGGCGGCCGATGGCTGATCGACGGGCCGCAGACCGAGCACGACTATATCGACATCTTTGCCCTGCTGATCGGCAAGAACCACACCATTCCGCTCGGCGACCACCAGCTGTTTGCCGACCAGGAGATCAAGCGCGCCGTTTCGGTTTCTTACGACAAGCATAGCCGGCCGGAGGAGGCGGGGCTGGTGGCGGTGTGGGAGCGCTACGAGAAGGCGCATGGGCGGATCGAGACGCTGGCCGATATCGGCGCCTATCTGCATGAGATCAAGCTGGCCGAGCCGCGCTTTACCGGCCGGGCGATCAAGAACATCACCGACGCCATCAAGATGCGGGCGATGGATGTCGAGCTGCCGGACGACTGGTTCGTCGATCCTAAGACGTTCATGCACAAGAGCTACGACGACAAGAAGGCGATGATTGCGGACTTACGCGGCCCGGTGACGATGGAAATGATCCTGCAGGAGGTCAACCGCTACGCCGACAGCGAATTCCGCTATGCTGACAAGTCCGACGAAGCGGCGGTCACCGAGATCGTCCGGCGGGAACGGCAGCGCGAACGGGCGATCGGCGAGATCGAGGGGTTAAAGCGGGAGGGGAAGTGGTGAGGCTTATTCGCTGATGGCGAATTGTTGTTGAGGTTGCAGTAGGGGAGGTGTAATCTTCATGAAGACAATCGCCTACAGCAAGAGGGCAAGAATGGCCCTGTCACGCATGCCCACAAACGAGGCGCGGCGCATTAGTGGAAAGATGGTGCAATACGCCGCCGACCCGGATTCGCAAGCCAACAATGTTCGCAAGTTGCAAGGCATGGATTACTACCGGCTACGTGTCGGCGACTGGCGGGTGATCTTTAGAGAAGACGGCGTGATTATCGATGTGGTGAGGATCCCGCCTCGGGGCCAGGCTTATGAGGGACGCTGACAATGGGTGCTGCAATTCTGTTCATGACGCCCAACGGCGAGGAAATGGTGGTCGTCAGCCGCCAGGACTACGACGCGCTCTTGAAGCAGGCCGAACTGGCCGAGGATCTGGAAGATGTCCTTGCTGTCAACGAATTCGAGAGGCGCTTGGCGGCCGGCGAAGAGGAATTGATTCCGGCCGAATTCATCGATCGCATGATCGACGGCGAGAGTCCGATCCGGGTCTGGCGGGATTTTCGCGGGCTGTCGGGAAAGGATCTGGCGGCTGCCGCCGGTATCAGCGCCACCTATCTCTCCGAGATCGAGACCGGCAAGAAGGAAGGCAGCATATCCGCCTTCAAGGGGATCGCCAAAGCACTGCGGCTGGATCTCGACGATCTCGTCTGGAACCGGGACGAGACTTCGGTCATTGATGACTGATAAACGGGAATCCTCAGGAAAAGCATGAACCGACTTCTCGAAGCCGAACTGATCTATGGGCGTCTGCTGGCGGTCGAGGCGCCGCATCTGGTTGCGCGGTACAACAAGGCGCTGGCCGGCTTCGGGTTGCGGCCGACGGCGCTTGAGGCGTTCGATATCGACATGACCGGGTTCTCGCCGCAGATCGCCGACGAACTCGGAGATCGCGACTATCTCGATCCCAACCGGGTCAATCGCCGTTTCGTCATCCTCACCCCCGACCAGGAAAACCTGCCGGTCGTGCATACCAGCTTTTCCAATACCGCCGGCCTGATGCACGAGTTCTTCGCGGCCAATGCCCGGGCGATCAACGCGGTGACGATCAAGGATGCGCTCTATGGCGAGATCGAGGATTCGGTGGCCGTGGTCGAAAGCATCGAGGATCTGCTGTCGATCAACGAGGTGAAATTCCGGGTGCTGTCTGCAGAAGACCTGCTCGGCAAGGCGGGCGAGCTGCGCCAGCTTGCCGATCGGCTGCAGACCGATCCCGATGCCTGGCGCGACGATGCGATGCTCAACCGCATGGTCGAACTTGCCAAGCTTACCGGCGACATCCGCCAGAACGACCTGGTCCCGGACAGACTGGTGTTCCGCCACGATGCATTCTGGGCGAACCACTTCGGCGGCGTCTACGTGTTCGTCGAGGACAAGGCCACGACGGTGATCTGCGATCCTGCAACGCCTGGTTTTCGTCGTTCAAGGCCCTGGCAGGTGAGCTATATCTCGATCAAGGACCCGGCGCAGATCTTCGATTTTCTCGCCAGGAGCGGGCGGATCGATCTGCCGCAGGCAAGCTGGGTCGAGCAGTCCGGCCTGTTGCGGCATCGCGCCGAGATGGCGGTCATAGCGCTGATCAACCGCGTCGAACCGCAGACCGATCTCGCCATACTCGACCGCGTCTGGCTGCAGACGTGGATCCAACGCAATGCCAGCCTGGTCGCCGAAGACGGGGTATACCCCTTCCTGCAGGACGCCATCCGCCAGATTGCTGCCACCGGCGGCATCAAGATGAGCGAGGTGGCGCCGGAACGGCGGTTTCTTTTGGTGCGCGCAAAGCCCGATCATGCGGACCAGTGGCTGACCAACCGGCTGATTGCCGGGCTGAACGCCGACGATTTCCTGTCGCGCTTCGTTTTCGACAAGCAGGGCTTTTACGACGCCTACGACCGCTACAGCGAAAGTTTCCGCGAATATGTTGTCAAGCGATTGACCGACACTTATCTGCAGGACAAGAAGACGTTTCGAAAGCGCCTTTACGGCATAGGAGACCAGGACGATGCTTGATCCGATCATCGCGTTTTTCGAGCGCGTCTTTCGTGCTATCGGCCGTGGTTTCGGGCTGGTCGTCGCTTGGCTGGTTTGGCCGTTCCTCGCCGGCCACGGCTGGTATTCGCAGCGTAGCTGGATAGTGAAGGGGCCAATTGCGCTGGTTCTGGTGCTGTTCGTCGGGCTCTACGGTTATTTCTTCTACCAGACGCAGGCCTGGACCGGTTTCGACGTCAATTTCGTCGAGCGCTACAAATTTGCCGAGCGCAAGGTGCCGGCCGGTCAGGAGCTTCCGGCGGCGGCCGGCCAGGCAAAGACCTGCCAGACATCCGGCATCGTTGACGTTGCCGCCGACCTCACCGATTTCAACGTCAACCAGAATGCCTGGATCTCGTCGATGCTGCTCTACCGCGCCGGCCTGTTCGGCGTCGATTGGGACCACACGCCGTTCTTCGACAACAAGGCGGCCTTCCAGCGCGGCGTCAACCAGGCGGTGCGGCGCACGGCAGTGGAACTGGTCGACAGCCTGGGCCGGGTGCGCGGCACGTCGGGCGTCAACAACAACCTGCAGGATGCGCGCGGCAATCTCCAGTATGATGAATACAGCTGGTATTTCGGCCTGGCGCCGTTCGGCCCGAAGACGCCGACGCCCAGCTACTACCGCGCCGCCGTTGACAGTCTCAGGGCATTCAACACGGATCTCACCAATTGTGCCGCCGTGTTCGACGCGCGCACAGATAACCTGATCCAGTTCCTCGACCGCATCGCCAACGATCTGGGCGCAACGACGGCGCAGTTGCGCGACCGCTCGGAAAACTACAATGGCGGCTGGTTCGACACCCGCGCCGACGACCGCTTCTGGTTCGCCTATGGCCAGCTCTACGGCTATTACGGCATCCTGTCCGGGGCGGGCGCCGATTTCCGCCAGGTGATTGCCGAGCGCAACCTTTTGCCGCTGTGGACCGATACGCTCGGCCAGTTCAAGGCGGCGTTGCGCATCCAGCCGTTGATCATCTCCAACGGCGAGGAGGACGGCTGGATCATGCCGACCCATCTGGCGACCATGGGCTTCTACATGCTCCGGGTGCGCTCGAACCTGGTCGAACTGCGGTCCGTGCTGGATCGGTAGGTTCGGCGGTTTTTCGGTTGAAGTCCGGCTGGCGCCTCGTCCCTGCAAGGGGAGCGGGAGCGCCGGCGCGGCGGCATAGATCTTGTTTTTCCCGGCGGCGTTGAAGGTGAAGGACGGTGGGGACGCGGTTTGGCGTCGACCGTATCCCACTGCACCTTCCCCGACTTCATGGTCGGGGTTGACCCGACCATCCACCCGCCCAGGATGGCCAGACGATGACGAGGGTGTAGTTTTCGCGGGCGGCAGGCGCGGATCAAAGGGTTAGTGATACGCTGGGGGGTGACGGCCGGGACCGGCTGTCACGGCTTTTCGTCGCTTCCGTCATCGAGGAAAAAATCGATGGTGCGCTGTTGCGCGAAGAATTCGTAGGTAATCCCGATGATTTCACCAAGGCCTTGGGATGTCTTGCGGTAGCGCCCGACGGTGCGCACGAACTTGTACCGTCCTTCGCCGATGCGGACGCGGTAGATCGCATGGTAGGTTTCGCCGGATGTGCTGATGCGCTCGAAAGCCTGCATCAGCATCGGCAGATCCTCGGGATGGATGCGCGCCGTCAATTCCACGAGATTCATCGGCCCATCGACGAATTCCATGTCGAAGATCCGGCAGATCGAGGGCGAGCCGTAGAACAGGCTGGTGTCGAGCGTGATGCGCCAGACGCCGTAGTAGCGGAAGGCGCTTGCCAGTTCGACGATTTCGGCATCCGAAATCGGGACCTGCGCGCAAGCGTCCGGCAGGGAATTGGTGCAAGGTTCTGCTTGTGTGGGCAAGGCTACCTCCGATGCGAACGACGTGACAATCGGCGGCGCTATATTTTCAATCAGTTTATTAGCTTCAACCGGATGGCTTTTGCTACCAACTGGGTTCTGTTTACGCAATCCAGTTTCTTGATGGCATTGGTCATGTAGGCGTTGATGGTATGGTCGGACAGCGACAGGATCTGGCCGATCTCGATCGAGGTCTTGCCCTGGGCGGTCCAGCGCAACACTTCCAGTTCGCGCACCGACAGGATGTTCGGCGCCACCATTTCGGCCCGCCGCATGCGGTCGAAGGTGTCGAACGCATAGAGCGACAGCATGCCGAGCTCGTTCATTTCCATCTGGCTCAGCATGGGCCGCGAACCGTCGAAGCGAATGTGGTAGCGGCCGGAATCCACCGAGCTCAGAATGAACAGCGCGCCGGTCGGGATATCGTAGCGTCGCATCAGTTCGCGCAGGTCGGGCGGGCATTCGAAGACATTGCCCTTGCCGTCACCATCAAGGCTCCAGCGTTGCGGTACGATCGAATCGTGCAGGCGCGGCAAGATCGGGCAGAGTTTCAGGAAATGGGCACGGTCGAACTCGCGGACATATTGCGGCGGCAGCGTGCTTTCCAGCACCAACGGTGCCAGGAGGGTATCATTGGGTCCGGGGGCCGTCTGTATCGTCACATATTTGAGGTCGAAATCGCGAACAACACGGCTCATGACGTGCATCAACTGAGAGCGTGTTGCTACGCTCGAAATTTCCTCGCCTAGTAGCGACTGTCGTTCCGCGATGATCATGGAGCAATTTCAAGAGTTGATTTTGTCTGCGAATGTTAACATTAAGAAATATACTATGTTTGACCATTTTCCAGCATTTTCTGGAGTTGCCAAGCCAGATCAGGTCATTTGATCAAAGTCAATTTTCAAGAGGCGTTTTTTCAGTATCTTGGCAACTGTATCGTTACACCGGCAAGTGGGAGGCGGTTTTGATTTCCTCCATCACAGCATAGGTATGGGTTTCTCGCACCCCGGGCAAGGAGAGAATTACTTCAGACAGAAACTGCCGGTACGCCTCCATTCCGGCGACGCGGGCTTTTACCAGATAGTCGAAACCGCCCGCCACCATATGGCACTCCATCACGTCCTCCGAGCGTTTGACGGCCGCAGCGAATACATCGAAGATGTCCGGAGTGGTGCGGTCGAGCTTGACCTCGACGAAGACCAGGAGATTGCGCCCGAGCTTCTGCGGTGACAGTACCGCCATGTAGCCGAGAATGTAGCCGTCTCGGGTCAGCCGTCTGACCCGCTCGGCGGTGGCCGTTGGCGAAAGGCTGACCTTTTCGGCCAGTTCGATATTGCTGAGCCGCCCTTCCACCTGCAGCGCCCGCAGAATCTTGCGGTCTAGCCTGTCCAATTCCTTCATAGTCACCGCCTTCGTGCCATTTCGTAGTTTTCGCAAGCGGGCTAGTGGCATAAATAAGTGAATAACGCCAGAGACGTGTCGATATGTTGCGGATAACACGGAGATATCAATGACCCAGCCAGTTCAGCATGCCTCTATCCGCTTCACAGCTCCCTTCGGCGGCGACGACGACCGCATCGTCCGCGCTTTCGACAATCGACTGACGTTCTCCGGCCAGCAGGATATGGCCGTCGACCGCCGGGCAACCCGCTTCATCGACGCCATCCGCGGCAAGTCGGGCAATATGGGCGGCGTAGAGGATTTTTTGCGCGAGTACGGGCTTTCGACGCGCGAGGGGCTGGCGTTGATGGTGCTGGCGGAAGCGCTGCTGCGGGTGCCGGATGCGCTGACCCAGGACAAGCTGATCGAGGACAAGCTGAAAGAAGGCGGCTGGAGCGAACACGAAGCGCATGGCGACAGCTGGTTCGTTTCTGCCTCGGCCTGGGCGCTGGGGCTTTCGGCCCGCGTCATCCGGCCCGGCGAGACGCCGGAAGGTGTGGTGCGCGGGCTGGTGAAGCGCATCGGGCTGCCGACGGTGCGCAGCGCCACCAAACAGGCGATGCGCTTTCTCGGCCACCATTTCGTGCTTGGCGAGAACATGAAGGATGCACTCGGACGGGCGGCCAAGAGCGAAGAGAAGGGCTATCGCCATTCCTTCGACATGCTGGGGGAAGGTGCACGTACCGCCGAGGATGCCAAGCGTTACTTTGCCTCCTACGCCGCCTCGATCGAGTCGATCGGGGCCTTCATGGCCAAGCATGGCAAGGGCAAAGTGCTGCCCGACCGGATGGGGATTTCGGTGAAGCTTTCGGCGCTGCATCCGCGCTATCTCGCCACCCATCACGACCGGGTGATGCGCGAGCTGGTGCCGGACCTGTTGAAGCTGGCGCAGATGGCCAAGGCGCACCAGCTGAACTTTACCGTCGATGCCGAGGAGGCCGACCGGCTGGAGCTGTCGCTCGACGTCATCGCGGCGGTGTTTTCGGACCCGTCGCTGTCCGGCTGGGATGGTTTTGGCCTGGCAATCCAGGCCTACCAGAAGCGGGCGCCGGCGGTGATCGACTACATCGACGGGCTGTGCCGGACCTATGGCCGGCGGATGATGGTGCGCCTCGTCAAGGGCGCCTACTGGGACACCGAGGTGAAGCGGGCGCAGGAGCGCGGTCTCGATGACTATCCGGTGTTCACCCGCAAGCCGGCAACCGATCTGGCCTATCACGCCTGCGCCGCCCAGCTCTTGGAGAAACGCGCCAGAATCTTTCCGCAGTTCGCCACCCACAATGCGCTGACGGTGGCGATGATCCTGGAGCTTGCCGGCACCGACCGCACGGGCTTCGAATTCCAGCGGCTGCACGGCATGGGCGAAGCGCTTTACGACAGCCTGCTTTCCGGCAACGAGCGGATCGCCTGCCGGATCTATGCGCCGGTCGGCGGCTATCGCGACCTGCTCGCCTATCTGGTCCGCCGCCTTCTGGAAAATGGCGCCAACTCTTCGTTCGTGGCGGTGGCTGGCGACAAGAACGTGCCGATCGAGGCGCTCTTGGAGCGTCCGGCCCACAAGCTGGGCCTGGCGATGGGCAAGAGCGCCCGCCACGGGCAGATCCCGATGCCGGCCCATCTCTACGGGGCGCGGCGCAACAGCGCCGGTTTCGAATTCGGTCATCGTGAAAGCCTCGAAGCCCTGCAAGGCCGGCTGTCGGCGATCAAGCTTGAGGTCGCCGCCGGGCCGCTGGTGCCGGGGCTCAAGCCCGGCAGCGAAACGGTGAAGGTGACTTCGCCCGCCGATCGGAGCAAAAGCCCGGGCACGGTCCGGTCGGCGACAACCGGCGACGTCGACGCCGCTTTTGCCGCCGCGCGAAAAGGGTTCAAGACCTGGTCGCGCACGCCGGTCGAGGAGCGCGCCGCCTGCCTGGAGGCCGCAGCCGAACTTTTGGAGCAGAACACCGACCGGCTGCTTTCGCTGTTGTCGGCCGAGGCCGGCAAGACGCTCGACGACGGCTTTGCCGAAATCCGCGAGGCCGTCGATTTCTGCCGCTACTATGCCGCCGAAGGCCGACGCCATTTTGGCGTGCCGGATGCGATGCCGGGGCCGACAGGCGAGAACAACCAGCTCGGCTGGCGCGGCCGCGGGGTATTTGCCTGCATTTCGCCGTGGAATTTTCCGCTGGCGATCTTCTTGGGTCAGGTGTCGGCGGCGCTGGTCGCCGGCAATGCCGTGATCGCCAAGCCGGCACCGCAGACGGCGCTGATTGCCTTCGAGGCGGTCAAGCTGCTGCACGCGGCCGGCGTTCCCGGCGACGCGCTGTGCTTTTTGCCGGGCGGCGGCGATGTCGGGGCGGCGATCGTCGAGCATGCGGGTCTTTCCGGCGTGGTGTTCACCGGGTCCACCGCCACGGCGCAGGCGATCAATCGAACGCTGGCCGCCAAGACCGGCCCGATCGTGCCGCTTATTGCCGAAACGGGCGGCATCAACGCGATGATCGTTGACGCCACGGCGCTATCTGAACAGGTGACTGACGACGTGGTGATGTCGGCCTTCCGCTCGGCCGGCCAGCGCTGCTCGGCGCTGCGCATCCTTTACCTGCAGGAGGACATCGCCGACAGCATGCTGGCGATGATCGAGGGGGCGGCAAGAGAGCTTTCCGTCGGCGATCCGGCGCTGGTGACCACCGATGTCGGACCGGTGATCGATGACAAGCAGAAGGGGATGTTGGAGGGGCATCTGGTCGCCATGCGCCAGTCGCAAAAGATCCGCTATGCCGGCACGGTGCCGAACAGCGGCACCTTCGTGGCGCCGCATATCATCGAGCTCGACCGTCCGGAGGCACTCGCCAAGGAAGTGTTCGGGCCGATCCTGCATGTGGTGCGCTGGAAGGCGCGCGACCTGCCAAAAGTTCTCGACAGCATCAATGCCACCGGCTTTGGTTTGACGCTCGGCGTCCACAGCCGCATCGAGCAGACGATCCGCACGGTGATAGACGGGCTCGACACCGGCAATGTCTATGTCAACCGCAACATGATCGGCGCCGTGGTCGGCACCCAGCCGTTCGGCGGATCGGGCCTGTCCGGCACCGGTTTCAAGGCAGGGGGGCCGGCCTACCTGCTGCGCTTTGCGCAGGAGCAGGTAGTGTCGGTGAATACGGCCGCGGCCGGTGGTAATGCCAGCTTGATTGCGATGGGCGAGGGGTGATTTTCGGAGTGCGGCGAGGTGTGTGAAAAGGCGGGTTGGGCTGCGGACAGGATGTCGGCTTTGCTACAAGCGGACGACAGACTTCGTCAGTTCGACCATCTACCTGCTGCGTCGAACAGAGGAGTTCCTTATATGGGGACGCAGTTTGGGGCGCGGTCGGCGTGGAGCCGTAGGTTAATTGGCAAAAAGCTAGGTAGGATTCAATTCGAGTGGGCGCAGAGCGAAAACAACCTTCAGCTGAAGTAAGGCGCGCAATATGGGAGGTCTGGGACAAGAAGTCGGCTTATACCGGCGAGCCCGTGACTTGGACTCAGTTGCACGTCGATCACGTTATTCCGATTACCAAGCCGGAACTGCTAGACGCGCTTCAGGCCAAGGGGCTAGTCCCAGCCGATTTTGATATCGACGGCTTCGAGAACCTGTTGCCATCCATTAACTTTCAAAATCAGGGCAAATCCGCCAAGCAGATGCAAGAACCCGCCCTAGTCTATTATCTTGAGCTGGCCCGGCAGAAAAAGCCAGAAATTGTGAAGCGACTGGCTGCACGACTCAAGTCGAATGATGAGATCAAATCCTATCTCGCCCTCAAGGCAGCATCCGAGAAAAATGATGTCTCTCTAGAGGAAATGGTCAGTGTCTTCGCTCACCAGTTCGATGGCACTGTGACTTTGCGTATCACGCCCGAGATCGAAGGGGCACAGTCCGCCACCGCCAATTCGTCTGTAGCTGCGACACTTATGGATAAGCCGTTTGCCTTGGGCCGCGGCACTGTTAGCGAAGTCATATTACATTCCTCGAACGGCGATTCAGCCACCTGCAGGACAAGCAACGAGTTTATTCGTGCTCAAGGGCTGGGCTACTTCGCGCAAACGCAGACTGAAATGAAAATAGCCAGCATGGCCAACGAAACGACTGAAGCGTTGCGGGCCATCCGCGACTCGTCGTTCGCGGAGGAGTCCGCATTGCGTGAGCCAATCGTGAAGCTGAAGCATTTTGATCGCTGGGCGGCAGAATGGGTGACAGAAGGACTTTTCGAGCCTGAAGACGTGGAGGGAGCTGCGGGCCTTCTAACCGTCGCCGATGCGGTGAACGCGGGCAGTTGCGAAGTCGAAAGTCTTGGAGACCACGAAGTCAGGTTCATCGTTCACAATGGTTTAGACGTGATGATGCGGGAGTCTATGCGGGCCGATCTCGACGGCGATCGATGGGAAGAGATATTGGTATTTCATTATCTATCGGCTGCTCGAGCCGGTGGTTCTTTTGGCGGGGGACAAGCGGTCATGGCAAAGATCGGGGATGACGGGCTACTTCACATGAAGGCGTACCCACCGGCCAAGACAGCGTAACAGGGGCTGAATGATGGTCCGCTTTGGGTCGATAGCGGCATACGCGGCCGTGACAAACGTCCTGAAAAACCTCCCAGACCCTGTTCGCAAGGGTGAGGGGCAAACCCGGCGGCCGGCCTATCCTACGTCTCGTCGGCCAGGCTGGCCTGCTTGTCCAGCCCTTTCGACTTGCTCATCAAGCGTTCGAGGACGCCGAGCATGAGGGCGGAGACGACGAAGGCGAGGTGCATCAGGGTGAACCACATCAGCTTGCCGTTGTCGTACTGGGCGGCGTTGAGGAAGATCTGCAAAAGGTGGATAGACGAGATGGCGACGATCGAGGAGGCGACCTTGATCTTCAGGCTGCCGGAATCGAGCTTGCCGAGGAAGGAGACCTGTCCCTCCGCCTCGTCGAAACGGCTGACGAAATTCTCGTAGCCCGAAATCATCACCATGACGATCAGGCTGGCGACCAGCGCCGCGTCGATCAGGCCGAGCATGGCCAGGATCATGTCGGCCTCGTCATAGGCGAAGACGTTCTGCGCCACCTTCAGGAATTTGTAGGCAAAGGATACCGCGTATACGGCGAGTGCCGCCACCAGGCCGAGATAGAAGGCAACGAGAATCCATCGGCTCGACAGGATGATCCGTTCGACCAGCAGTTCCAGGGATTTCATGGGGCGCTTTCTCCGGCACAAAGGCATGGCTGAGGCCGACAGATAGGCTGTGCGACGCGTCCTCGCAAGGGCGCAGAGGGAAACATGCTGCGTTGCAGCGAAAGACAGGCGGTCCCGTGCCCCAAACCCGCCATCCTTGTCCCCAGGCCGGTGCTTGACCGGAGTCGCATTTGATCCCAGAGGATGGCGCAATCAGGTTCGCTTGCACAGCGGGAGAAAACCCTGCAGATGAAGCGAACAGGCAGCAAACGAATGGGCGGAGGGCGGTAATGGCAGGCATCGGGTCGGATATCGAGATTGCGCGCGCGGCAGCCAAGGCACCGATCATCGAGATCGGTGCCAGGCTCGGCATACCTGCCGACCAGATGATCCCCTATGGCCATGACAAGGCAAAAATCGGCGCCGGCTTCATTGCCGGCCTGAAGGGCAAGCCGCAGGGCAAGCTGATCCTGGTGACCGCCATCAATCCGACGCCGGCCGGCGAAGGCAAGACCACGACCACCGTCGGGCTTGGCGACGGGCTCAACCGGATCGGCAAGCGGGCGATCGTCTGCATCCGCGAGGCATCGCTCGGTCCGTGCTTCGGCGTCAAGGGCGGGGCTGCCGGCGGCGGCTATGCGCAGGTGATCCCGATGGAGGACATGAACCTGCACTTCACCGGCGATTTCCATGCGATCACGGCGGCCCACAACCTGCTGGCCGCGATGATCGACAATCACATCTACTGGGGCAACGAACTCGACCTCGACACCCGGCGGATCACCTGGCGCCGGGCGATGGACATGAACGACCGGGCCCTGCGCGACATCGTCACCTCGCTTGGCGGCGTTGCCAACGGCTTTCCGCGCGAGGGCGGATTCGATATCACCGTCGCGTCCGAGGTGATGGCGATCCTCTGTCTTGCGACCGACCTTGAGGATCTCGAGGCCCGCCTTGGCGCGGTGATCGTCGGTTACCGCCGCGACCGGACGCCGGTCACCGCCCGCGATCTGAAGGCCGATGGGGCGATGGCGGTGCTGCTGAAGGACGCGATGCAGCCGAACCTGGTGCAGACGCTGGAAAACAATCCGGCCTTCGTGCATGGCGGACCGTTTGCCAATATCGCCCATGGCTGCAATTCGGTGATCGCCACGACCACGGCGCTTTCGCTCGGTGAGTATGTGGTGACGGAAGCCGGTTTCGGCGCCGATCTGGGGGCGGAGAAATTCTTCGACATCAAATGCCGCAAGGCCGGGCTGAAGCCGGATGCGGCGGTGATCGTCGCCACCGTGCGGGCGCTAAAGATGAATGGCGGCGTTGCCAAGGAGGATCTTGGCCACGAAGACGTGGCGGCGGTTGTCCGCGGTGCCGCCAATCTCGGCCGGCATATCGAGAATGTCGGCAAATTCGGTGTGCCGGTGGTGGTTGCCATCAACCATTTCAATGGCGATACCGAGGCCGAGATCGCCGCGATCAAGGCCTATGCCTTGGGTCTGGGAACCGATGCGATCGTCTGCCGTCACTGGGCCGAAGGCTCCGCCGGCATTACCGATCTGGCCCATGCGGTGGTGAAGCTTGCCGAAGGCGGCACCGCAAGATTCACGCCGCTCTATGCCGATGCGATGCCGCTGTTTGAAAAGATGGAGACGGTGGCCAAAAGCATCTACCACGCCGCAGAGGTGACGGCGGAGCCCGCGGTGCGCGACGAACTTGCCCGCTTCGAGGCGGCCGGCTACGGCCTGCTGCCGGTGTGCATGGCCAAGACCCAATACTCGTTCTCGACCGATCCGCATTTGCGCGGCGCGCCCGAGGGCCACAGCGTGCACGTGCGCGAGGTGCGGCTGTCGGCGGGCGCCGGCTTTGTGGTGGCAATCACTGGAGAAATCATGACCATGCCGGGCCTGCCGAAGTCGCCTGCCGCAGAGCGGATCTACCTTAACGAAAAGGGCTTCATCGAAGGCCTGTTCTGACGGCCGGCAATACGACCGACGCGTGCCGGCGCGGGGCAACGCTGTCGCATTTCTGCCACGGTTTGACACGTTTCAAAACATGATGAAAATATTCATGTTTTATATGTTGACTCTAATGGTCATGTTTTTTACACGACATAAATAAGGCGCGAAAAAAAGCGCCCCCCGCCACATTTTTAAAACCGATCCGGGTTCTCCGTCGGCGCAGTCTTTGCGCCGGCTCGCCGACGCGTGCGCCCCTTGATGAGGATTTTTTCATGCTTCTTCGGCATTCCCGCTCCCTGCTGCTCGCCTGCACCGCTTCGGCCGTTCTTGCCCTGGCCTCGACCGCCCATGCCCAGAACGCCACGGCGACCCAGCCGACCGCAGCCGACGGCACGGTGCTCGATACCATCGTCGTCAAGGGCAAGGCCGGCCGCGTGAAGCCGGGCAGCGTCGCCGATACGCCGCTTGCCTCGGAGACGACGGCTGCAGAGATCGCCGAGAAGGAGATTCGCACGGTTTCGGACCTCGGAAAAACGACGGAGCCGGGCCTTGACTTCATCAAGTCGCGTCCCGGTGCGCCGGGCGGTCTGTTCCTGCGCGGCCTTGGCGGCGCCCGCGTATCGACATTGGTCGACGATATTCCGGTGCCGTTCACGCAGAGTATCGCCCGCACCGGGGGGATGTCGCCGACAACGGGCATTTCCGGCCCGGCCAACAGCTTTGACTTCTCGTCGCTCGGTGGCGTCGACGTCGTGCGTGGCGCCGACTCCAGCCGCATCGGCTCGGGTGGGCTGGCCGGCGCATTGGTGGCCCGCACCCTGGAACCTGAAGACCTGATCGGCGAGGGCAAGGATTGGGGCGGGATCGCCAAGACCGGCTACGACAGCGAAGACAAGAGCGGCCTTGGTTCGGTGGCCGTCGCCAAGCGGATCGGCGACACCTCGATCCTGTTCCAGGGTTCCTATACCAAGGGGCACGAGAGCGACAACCAGGGCACGCGCGACATTATCGGCAGCGCCCGCACCGAGCCCAACCCTATGGACTATGTGCAGAACAACCTGCTGTTCAAGTTCCGCCATCAGCTGGAAGGCGGCCACACCATTGGCATGACCGCCGAGCGCTTCGACTATACCAGCGACGCCGACCTGAAGACGCTGCAGTCGGCCGCTACCGCGACGAGCTTCCGGCCCGGATCTTATGACGGCTGGGACAATACCCGCCGCCAGCGCGTCTCGGCTGACTACGACTACCAGGCGCCGGAAGCCGGCGGTCTGATCGACCAGGCAACCGCGCGCATCTACTGGCAGCGGCTGGACAAGGAATCCGGATCCGAAGGCCTCCGCAACAACAACGCCGCCTATGCCCGCGCCAACGCGGTCGAGGAGAACGACTACGGCCTCGTCGGCTCGACGCTGGCGGAATTCGATACCGGTTATCTCGACCACCAGGTGCGCCTCAGCGGCAGCATCGTCACCTTCGATACGCATCAGTTCATTACCGTCGTGCCGTCGATCCCGACCGCCCTTTCCCAGTCCGACCAGCCCGACGTGGACGGCACCAAGATTGGCCTGTCGATCGAGGACCGTATCGCCTTCGGGGATACCGGCTTTGCGCTGACGCCGGGCGTCCGTTTCGACTGGCACAAATACGAACCGCAGAATTCGGCCTCCTTCACCACCAATACCGGCTTCCGCTTCTTCGGCCTGCCGCCGTCCGACAGCGACACGCAGTTCTCGCCGAAGCTGCTGGCCACCTATCAGCTGACGCCCGAAGTCGAGTTGTTCGCCCAGTGGTCGATGGCCTACCGCGCACCGACTGTGGATGAACTCTACGGCAACTTCACCAACGTTCCCGGCAACTATGCCAGCATCGGCAATACCGATCTGGAGCCGGAAAGCGGTCACGGCTTCGAGGCCGGCGCCCATTGGGATGCCAATGATTTCAAGGGCGGATTCACCGTCTTCCACAACCGATACCAGAACTTCATCGACACCGTGACGCTGGTCGGCGGACCGGGTCAGCCTGCCTCGCTGTTCACTTACGAGAACCGTTCGGATGTGACGATCACCGGGATCGAGGTCAATGCCCGCAAGGATTTTCTCGACGGCTTCTTCCTGCAGGGTTCGCTGGCCTATGCCGACGGAAAATACGGCGACACCAACAAGAAGCTGCGCAGCGTCGCTCCCTTCAAGGCGATCGTCGGGCTTGGCTATGAGCAGGAAACCTGGGGCGCCCAGCTGAGCGGCGTATTCTCGGCGGCCATGCCGAGCGACAATGTCGCCAACACCTTCGACGCACCCGGCTACGGCGTGTTCAACCTTGCCGGCTGGTGGGAACCGGAACCGGTGAAGGGTCTGCGCATCCAGGCCGGCATCTACAACCTGTTCGACAAGACCTACTGGAATGCCGTCGGCACCGAGTCACTCAACCCGAACACGGTATCCTCCGCCAACCAGCCGATGGCCTTCTACACGGAGCCTGGCCGGACCTTCAAGATCTCGCTGACGCAGAAGTTCTGATCGCGATTATTGGGCGTGTGAGTTGAGAGGGCGGCGCGCGAGTGCCGCCCTATGCGTTGTGGAAAGCGCCAGCCGTACCCTTCTCCCCGGCGGGGAGAAGGTGGCGCGCAGCGCCGGATGAGGGGGCGAAGCCATGGTGCACTCGGCCCCCTCATCGCCTCGCACCCGCTCGGCACGTCTCCCAGCTGGGGAGAAGAGGCATTCGTGCCGTCATGCCCTCACTGGCACAACCGATATCCGCCCTTGCGGCCGATGACGTCTAAATGCATGTGGTCCTGGTGGGCGGCGTCGCTGCCGGGCGAGAGCACGGTGGTGAAATACAGGCAGGCGGTGGCGTTGAGGCTGCGCTGGTAGGCGCCTTCGAGGGTCGAATCCTCCTGGGTGACGATCTTCATCGGTACCGAACCCTTTTCGAAAGTAAGGCCGGCCAGATCGATGCCGTTGCCGCGGGCGTGCTCCGAGATCTTGCCGACGCTGGCGTTGTTGCGCTTGCGGCAGACATAGCCGGAGGCCTGGTCGACGGTCGTAAGCTTGCCCTTGTCCGCCAAGGCAACACCTGCCGCCGGGATGACGGCCGACTGCACCCAGCGGGCGAGCTGTAGCGCCGTTTCGCAGCGCACGGTCGCTTCCGGCGCGATCTGCACACCCGTCATCAGCGTCTTGATACGAATCGGCTTGTCTATGCCGCAGCCGTCGCCATCATCGATGCGGGAGATCGGCGTGAACTCGGCGCCAAGTTCGGTCAGCGCCCGCTGACACAATGCCGCGTCCGCCTCGCTCTCGGCTTCCACCGGCGGCGGTGGCGGTTCGGGCGCGGGCTCCAGCGGGGCGGCAGGTTTTGGCGGCTCGCCGGTGTCGGCCTTCGGAGGCGGCTCGGCGGAGGGGGCAGTCGGTGCGGCCTCGGTAGGCTTGTCAGCGTCCGGCCGGGAGTCGTCTGCCTTGGGGGCTTGCGGCGCTGTGCCGTCGGTTTTCGGCGCGGGCGGTTCCGTGCCCTTCGGGACAGGCGGCGGCGTGTCGGCGGCATTGGGAACCGGCGGTACCGCCGGCTCTGCGGCATGGGGCACCGGAGCCGGTTCTGCGTCGGCACCGGGTGCTTTCTGCGGTGCCGGCTCAGGGACGGGAGGTGCTTGCGGGGCAGGGGCGGGTGCTGTGATTTCTGCCGCCGGCTTGGGCTCCGGCACCGGTCCGGTTCGGGGAAGGGCCGCACCGCTCAGCAGGATCACGCCGAGGATCACCGGGACAATTCTCCACG
>Ga0247738_10000086_pt1 | contig 55275 bp, 60 predicted proteins | sample UWRJL013104B2_FD_180936 | JGI IMG/M metagenome (GOLD analysis project Ga0247738, IMG submission 180936) | Plant litter microbial communities from Arlington Agricultural Research Station in Wisconsin, United States - UWRJ-L013-104B-2 | ecosystem: Environmental > Terrestrial > Plant litter >...
GGGCGACAACGTGAAGATGGTGGTGGCGCTGATCAACCCGATCGCGATGGACGAAGGCCTGCGTTTCGCGATCCGCGAAGGCGGCCGCACCGTCGGCGCCGGCGTGGTGGCGAAGATCGTCAAGTGAAAACCGGCCGTGCTTGCGGGACGCGCGGTCAGCGCGTCTCGCAGGACGGTTTTCGGTGACACCCCACGCGCGCAAGCGCGTGGCTGCCGGAAGGTCATCCCGAGCGCAGCCAGGGATCCCATCCCCCGCCGCGCCAGGAAAACCCCGCAAGGGACCTCCGCTGTCCCGTCCGCCACTGGGCGGGACAGGGCAGGGCAGTCCACCGCCCTGCCGCCATCCGGCATAAAGATGCAATCACCCCTTGCATCTGCCGGGTGAAGGTTTCATAATGTTCGACTCACCGCAGCCGAGCTTGTCAGGCGGCCGCGGAACTGCGAAATGAGGTGCAGGATGCGCCTCGTCTTCGCCAGACACGGATCTTGTCGCGCGGCATGTGCTTCGTCCGTCCCGGAGGTTTCCGGGACACATAGGCGGGGCGTTTTGTCACGCTTGTGATCCAGCGTCTGGGCGGGTCGGGCAACCGGTCTGCCCTGTTTTTTGCAGTAATCGAAGCTGTCGGGCGCAACGCGTCCGTCAGCCCAGGCCCCGATACGGGGTCCGGCGCACCAGCCGCCGGGCCTGTCGCTCTTTCAATGAAGGAATTCCGTCATGGCGGACCAGAAAATCCGGATCCGGCTCAAGGCGTTCGATCACAGGCTGATCGACCGTTCGGCCAGCGAGATCGTCGAAACGGCCAGGCGGACCGGCGCGCAAGTGCGCGGCCCGATCCCGCTGCCCACGAAGATCGAGCGTTACACCATCCTGACGTCGCCGCACGTCGACAAGGATGCGCGTGACCAGTACGAAACCCGCACGCACAAGCGCGTGCTCGATATCGTCGACCCCAACGACAAGACCGTGGACGCGCTGATGAAGCTCGAGCTCGCGGCTGGCGTCGACGTCCAGATCAAGCTGACCTGAGGCCTGCAACCATGACCGCGAAGATTCATTCGTTGGGCATTGTCGGCCGCAAGGCCGGCATGAGCCGAGTGTTCACCGAAGACGGCAACTCCGTGCCGGTGACCCTGATCGAAGCCACCCCGAACCGCATCACCCAGGTGAAGACGGTCGAGACCGATGGCTACAGCGCCGTGCAGGTCACCGCCGGCGTCAAGCGCGCCTCGCTGCTGACCAAGCCCGAGTCCGGGCACCTGGCCAAGGCCAAGGTCGAAGCCGGTCGCGGCCTGTGGGAGCTGCGTGTGGCCGACGACAAGATCGCCGACTTCCAGGTCGGCGGCGAGATCAAGGCCGACATCTTCGAAGTCGGCCAGATCGTCGACGTCCAGGGTGTGACCAAGGGCAAGGGCTTCCAGGGCACGATCAAGCGCTGGAACTTCAGCATGGGCGACGCGACGCACGGCAACTCGCTGTCGCACCGTTCGCCCGGCTCGATCGGCCAGCGCCAGACCCCGGGCCGCGTGTTCCCGGGCAAGAAGATGTCCGGCCACATGGGTGCCGAAACCCAGACCACGCAGCGCCTGCAGGTGGTCAAGGTCGACGCCGAGCGCGGCCTGATCGCGATCAAGGGCGCCGTCCCCGGTGCGCCGGGCGGTGACGTCATCGTGCGTCCCTCGAGCAAGGCATAAGGAGAGATGACGATGGAATTCGCCATCAACGGTAGCAACAACAAGCTGTCCGTGTCCGACGCGGTATTCGGGCGCGAGTTCAGCGAGGACCTGGTCCACCAGGTGGTCGTGGCGTACCGCAATGCCGGTCGCGCGGGCACCAAGGCGCAGAAGACGCGCTCCGAGGTCCGCGGCACCACCAAGAAGTCGAAGAAGCAGAAGGGCGGCGGTGCGCGTCATGGCGCGCTTACGGCTCCGATCTTCGTCGGCGGCGGCGTGACCTTCGCGGCCAAGCCGCGCAGCTTCTCGCAGAAGGTCAACCGCAAGATGTACCGCGCGGCGATCTCGGTGATCCTGTCCGAGCTCAACCGCCAGGGCCGGATCACGGTCGTCGAGTCGTTCGACATCGACGCGCCGAAGACCTCGGGCCTGGTGAGCAAGCTCAAGGATTTCGAGCTGGGCCGCCGCCCGCTGATCGTCACCGAGGACGCCTCGGAAAACCTGTACCTGTCCGCGCGCAACCTGCCGTACGTCGAAGTGCGTGACGTGCAGGGTCTGGATCCGGTCGCGCTGGTCGGCGCCGACAGCGTGCTGGTCACCACCGATGCGCTGAAGAAGATCGAGGAGTGGCTGGCATGAACGACGCCAAGCTCTATGAAGTGATCCGTGCGCCGCGCGTGTCCGAAAAGACCGCGCGCCTGCAGGAAGTATCCAACCAGTACGCGTTCGAAGTGGCGAAGGATGCGACCAAGGCCGACATCAAGGCCGCAGTCGAGAAGCTTTTCGACGTCAAGGTCCAGGCTGTCAACGTGCTGAACGTGAAGGGCAAGAGCAAGGCCTTCCGTTCGCGCCAGGGCAGCCGGGGCAACTGGCGCAAGGCGTATGTGACGCTGGCCGAAGGCCAGTCGATCGACGTCATCAACGCGACGGCCTGAGGAAGCTCCCATGCCATTGATGAAGTTCAAGCCCACGTCCCCCGGTCGCCGCAGTGCGGTCCGAGTGGTGACGCCCGATCTGCACAAGGGAGCCCCGCACGCGGCGCTCGTCGAACCGCAGAGCAAGACCGGTGGCCGCAACCACCACGGTCGCATCACCACCCGTCACATGGGCGGTGGCCACAAGCAGCATTACCGCATCATCGACTTCAAGCGCGACAAGGAAGGCATCCCGGCGCGCGTGGAGCGGATCGAGTACGACCCCAACCGCACCGCGCACATCGCGCTGCTGTGCTACGTCGACGGTGAGCGCCGCTACATCATCGCCCCCAAGGGCCTGAAGGCCGGCGACCAGGTGATCGCGGGCAACGACGCGCCGATCAAGGCGGGCAACACGCTGCCGCTGCGCAACATCCCGGTCGGTTCGACGGTGCATTGCATCGAGATGAAGCCGGGCAAGGGGGCGCAGATCGCCCGTGCCGCCGGCGCCGGCGTCCAGCTGGTCGCTCGCGAAGGCGTCTACGCGCTGCTCCGCCTGCGTTCGGGCGAGATGCGCAAGGTTCCGTCCGAGTGCCGCGCCACCATCGGTGAAGTCGGCAACGTCGAGCACAACCTGCAGAAGCTGGGCAAGGCTGGCGCCAAGCGCTGGCTCGGCATCAAGCCGACCGTCCGTGGTGCTGCCATGAACCCCGTCGACCACCCGCACGGTGGTGGCGAGGCGAAGGCCGGCCAGGGCAACCCGCATCCGGTCACCCCGTGGGGCGTGCCGACCAAGGGCTACAAGACCCGCAAGAACAAGCGGACGCAGCAGTTCATCGTGCGCGACCGCAGGAGCTGATAGACCATGGCACGTTCACTTAAAAAGGGCCCGTTCGTCGACCACCATCTGGTCAAGAAGGTCGAGACGGCAGGCAATACCAAGAAGCCGATCAAGACCTGGTCGCGTCGCTCGATGATCCTGCCGGAAATGGTGGGTTTCACGATCGCCGTCCACAACGGCAAGAACCACATCCCGGTGTTGGTCAACGAGAACATGGTTGGCCACAAGCTCGGCGAATTCGCGTTGACGCGGACCTTCAAGGGTCACGGCGGCGACAAGAAGTCGGGCAGGTAAGGAGCGCACGATGGACAAGGCAAAACGAGCCAAGCACGAAGAAGCCAAGCGCGTGCGCACCGAGGTCAACAAGCGGACTGCCGTGCTGCGCACGGCCCGCATCTCGCCGCAGAAGGCGCGCCTGGTCGCAGACCAGGTCCGCGGCCTGCCGGCCGAGCGCGCGGTCAACCTGCTCAAGTTCTCCGACAAGAAGGCGGCAGGGCTGATCAAGAAGCTGGTCGAGTCGGCAATCGCCAACGCGGAGAACAACGCTGGCGCCGATATCGACGAGCTGAAGATCGCCACGATCACCGTCGACGAAGGTCCGCTGCTGAAGCGCTTCATGGCGCGCGCCAAGGGCCGCGGCACGCGCATCCTCAAGCGCACCAGCCACATCACCGTCGTCGTGGGAGAGGGCAAGTAATATGGGTCATAAAGTTCATCCCACCGGCATCCGCCTCGGCATCGCCAAGGACTGGAACTCCAAGTGGTACGCCGGCAAGAAGGAATACGCCGGTTACCTGACCGCCGACCTGAAGGTGCGCGAGATGCTTCGCAAGCGCCTTGCGGCCGCAGGCATCAGCAAGATCCTGATCGAGCGTCCGGCCAAGACGGCGCGCGTGACGATCCACACCGCCCGCCCGGGCGTTGTGATCGGCAAGCGGGGCGAGGACATCGAGAAGCTGCGCAAGGACGTCACCGCGATGATGGGCGTGCCCGCCCACATCAACGTGACCGAGGTGCGCAAGCCCGAGCTCGACGCACAGCTGGTGGCCGAGTCGATCGCGCAGCAGCTCGAGCGCCGCATCATGTTCCGCCGTGCGATGAAGCGCGCGGTCGGCAATGCGATGCGCCTGGGCGCGCTGGGCATCAAGGTCAACGTCGCCGGACGCCTGAACGGCGCCGAGATCGCGCGGTCGGAGTGGTACCGCGAAGGTCGCGTGCCGCTGCACACGCTGCGCGCCGACGTCGACTACGGCTTTGCCGAGGCCAAGACGACCTACGGGATCATCGGCATCAAGACCTGGATCTACAAGGGTGAGATCTTCGATTTCAGCCAGGTTGGCCAGGAGAAGCAGGACGATTCGCCGCGTGGCGAACGTGGCGACCGCGGTGATCGCGAACGTCCGCGTGGCCCGCGTCGCGACCGCGAGGCGAGGGACTAAGTCATGTTGCAACCCAAGCGAACCAAATACCGCAAGATGCACAAGGGCCGCAATGACGGCCTGGCCTGGAGCGGCAACGCCGTCAGCTTCGGCGAGTACGGTCTGAAGTCGACCGCCACCGGCCAGCTGACCGCGCGCCAGATCGAGGCCGGTCGCCGTTCCATCAGCCGTCACGTGAAGCGTGGCGGCAAGATGTGGATCCGCGTGTTCCCCGACAAGCCGATCACCAAGAAGCCGATCGAAGTCCGCATGGGCTCGGGCAAGGGTGCGGTGGAGTACTGGGTCGCGCAGATCCAGCCCGGCCGCATGATCTACGAGATCGAGGGCGTGAGCGAGGACGTGGCGCGCGAAGCGTTCCGCCTGGCCGCCGCCAAGCTCTCGGTGACCACCACTTTCGTTACCCGGACGGTGCGCTGATGGCCACGACCAAGGAACTGCGCGGCAAGTCCGCGGACGAGCTGCAGGGCCACCTGTTGGAGCTGCAGAAGGAGCGTTTCGCCCTGCGCATGCAGAAGGCGACCGGCCAGCTGACCAAGACCCACGAGTCGCGCCGCGTGCGTCGCGAGATCGCGCGTGTCAACACGCTGCTGTCGGCGAAGAAGTAAGGCATACGACCATGAACAACAGCGAAAAGAAGCAGAACACGGTCCAGGGCCGGGTGGTCAGCGACAAGATGGACAAGACGGTCACCGTCCTGGTCGAGCGCAACGTGAAGCATGCGCTGTACGGCAAGTACATCCGCCGCTCGACCAAGCTGCACGCCCACGACGCCGACAACACCGCGAAGGAAGGCGATATCGTCCGCCTCGTGGAAGTGGCCCCGATTTCCAAGACCAAGAACTGGCGCGTGGTCGAAATCGTCGCCCGCGCAGCCGAGTAAGAGGACGCTTCCCATGATCCAGATGCAGAGCCACCTCGACGTGGCCGACAACTCCGGTGCCAAGGAAGTGATGTGCATCAAGGTGCTCGGCGGCTCCAAGCGCCGTTACGCCGCGATCGGCGACATCATCAAGGTATCGATCAAGGACGCGATCCCGCGCGGCAAGGTCAAGAAGGGCGAGGTCTACGACGCCGTCGTGGTGCGCACCCGCAAGGGCGTGCGCCGTGCCGACGGTTCGCTGATCCGCTTCGATGGCAACGCTGCGGTGTTGCTCAACAACAAGCAGGAGCCGATCGGCACCCGCATCTTCGGGCCTGTGACCCGCGAGCTGCGTACCGAGAAGTTCATGAAGATCGTCTCGCTCGCTCCCGAAGTGCTGTGAGCGGAAGGACCTAGACATGGCTAATCGAATCAAGAAGGGCGACCAGGTCGTCGTGATCGCCGGCAGGGACAAGGGCAAGACGGGCGACGTGGTGCGCGTGCTCGGCGACAAGGTCGTCGTGTCGAACATCAATATCGTCAAGCGCCACACCAAGCCCAATCCGCAGGCCGGCCAGCCCGGCGGCGTGATCGAGCGCGAAGCGCCGATCCACGCGTCGAACGTGATGCTGTTCAACCCTGCCTCGGGCAAGGGCGAACGCGTCGGTACCAAGGTGCTCGAGGATGGACGGCGGCTGCGCGTGTTCCGCTCGAGTGGCGAGGCGGTCTGAAAAGACCCGCCTGATCCCCAGGAAAGAAGACAATGACGACCCGTCTGGAAAAGTTCTACAAGGATGAAGTGGTGCCGAAGCTCATGGAGCAGTTCGGCTACGACAACATCATGCAGGTCCCGCGCCTGAGCAAGGTCACGATCAACATGGGCGTGGGCGAGGCTGCCGCGAACAAGAAGATCCTCGAGAACGCGACCGCCGACATGGCCAAGATCAGCGGCCAGAAGCCGCTGGTGACCAAGTCGCGCGTCTCGGTGGCCTCGTTCAAGATCCGCGACGGCTGGCCGATCGGCTGCAAGGTGACCCTGCGCCGTGCCCGCATGTACGAGTTCATGGACCGCCTGGTGAACATCGCACTGCCGCGCGTGCGCGACTTCCGCGGCGTGTCGGCCCGTTCGTTCGACGGGCGCGGCAACTACAACATGGGCGTGAAGGAACAGATCATCTTCCCGGAGATCGATTTCGACCAGGTCGACGCAGTGCGCGGCATGGACATCGCGATCACCACCACCGCCAAGACGAATGCGGAAGCCAAGGCGCTGCTCGAAGCCTTCCGCTTCCCGTTCCGCAACTGAGGAAACACACATGGCGAAGACCTCCATGGTCAACCGCGAGACCAAGCGGGCCAAGCTGGTGAAGAAGCACGCTGCCAAGCGCGCCGAGCTCAAGAAGATCATCTCCAGCCAGACGGCCGGTTACGAGGAGAAGATCGAGGCGGCGACCAAGCTGCAGAAGCTGCCGCGCGATTCCTCGCCTGCCCGCCAGACCACGCGCTGCGCGCTGAGCGGCCGTCCCCGTGGCGTCTACGCGAAGTTCGGCCTCGGTCGCAACATGCTGCGCCAGGCCACGATGCGCGGCGATGTGCCGGGCCTGCGCAAGGCGAGCTGGTAAGAAACGACACGCTCCGCCACGGCGGGGCAGGGCGTCACCGGGGCCAGGCCCGTCCCGGTGGATGCGAAACGCGATGCCCCATGGGCGTCGCGTTCGTATATAATCGCCGGCTTGCCCGCGTCAGCGGGTGACCCGACGGGCTCCCGGCCACGCCGGTGACAATCCAGAACAGATTTTCGCGAAAGCGGATATCGGTGTACTCATAAGGAACTTCCATGAGCATGACTGATCCCATCGCCGACATGCTGGTCCGCATCAGGAATGCGGCCGCGGTTGGCAAGCCGACGGTGAAGATGCCGTCCTCCAAGGTCAAGGTCGCCATTGCCAACGTCCTCAAGGACGAAGGCTACATCGGCGATCTGCGCGTGACCGAGAACGGCGCCAAGGCCGAGCTCGAGATCGTCCTCAAGTATTTCGAAGGCCGTCCGGTGATCGAGCAGATGAAGCGCTATTCGCGCTCCGGTCTGCGTCAGTACCGCGGCAAGGACGCGCTGCCCAAGGTCCTGGGTGGCCTCGGCATCGCCATCATCTCCACCTCCAAGGGCATCATGACCGACTCGAAGGCGCGCCAGCAGGGCGTCGGCGGCGAGGTCCTGTGCTTCGTGGCCTAAGGGAGTAACGCGCATGTCCCGCATCGCCAAGAAGCCGGTCGCCCTGCCCAAGGGTGTCGAGCTGAACGCACAGTCCGAGTCGATCAGCGTCAAGGGCCCCAAGGGCACCCTGTCGATCGCCAAGCCGGCCGGCATCCAGGTCACGATCGAGGACGGCAACGCGCTGTTCTCGGCCGAGGACCCGGCGCAGATCGCCCTGACCGGCACCCTGCGTTCCATCGTCGCCAACATGGTCCACGGCGTTTCCGAAGGGTTCCAGCGCAAGCTTGAGCTGGTCGGCGTCGGCTACCGCGCCTCGGCCCAGGGTAACGACCTGAACCTGTCGCTGGGCTTCTCGCATCCGGTCGTGTTCAGCGCGCCGGAAGGCATCACCATCACCACGCCGACCCAGACCGAAGTGCTGGTTGCCGGTGCGGACAAGCAGATGGTCGGTGAAGTCGCAGCCAAGATCCGCGGATTCCGTCCGCCGGAGCCCTACAAGGGCAAGGGCGTGAAGTACTCCGACGAAGTCATCATCCGCAAGGAAGCCAAGAAGGCGTAATGCGGAATCCCGGCCCCAGGGCCGGTTCCGCCAGCCGATCCGCTTCCCGCCACAGAGCATATCCATGGACAAGAAAATCGCCCGCCTGCGCCGCGCCAAGTCCACCCGCGCGCATATCCGCGAACTCGGCGTGCCGCGCCTGTCGGTGCTGCGCACCGGCCAGCACGTTTACGCCCAGGTGTTCAGCGCCGACGGCTCGAAGGTCCTGGCCGCGGCCAGCACCACCCAGTCCGGCCTGCGTGAAGGCCTGAAGAGCGGCAAGAACACCGATGCCGCCGCCAAGGTCGGACGCGCGATCGCCGAGAAGGCGCGCGAAGCCGGCATCGAGAAGGTCGCGTTCGACCGCTCGGGCTACCGCTATCACGGCCGCATCAAGGCGCTGGCCGAAGCCGCCCGCGAGGGTGGCCTGCAGTTCTGATGCTTGAAAGCGGCATGGCGGTCGCCATGTCGCTGTTCATGCCGACTTGCCGGTGCAGGTTGCACCGGGCGCTCCGCGGCTTCTGTCCGCCGGAAGCGATCCACCGCTCCAGACCACAACCATAAGCGGCCAAGCCGCAAATTCCCTTTCGAATCCGAGACATGGCAATGGCAGAACAACGTGAATCCCGCGGGCGCGACCGTAATCGTGACCGGGAAGAGATGGACGATGGCATGATCGAGAAGCTGGTCGCGGTCAACCGCGTCAGCAAGACGGTCAAGGGCGGTCGCCAGTTCACCTTCACCGCACTGACGGTGGTGGGCGACGGCAACGGCAAGGTCGGCTTCGGCTACGGCAAGGCGCGCGAAGTGCCGGTCGCGATCCAGAAGTCGATGGAGTCCGCGCGCAAGAACATGAACAGCGTCGACCTCAACGGCGGCACGCTGTTCCACACGGTCAAGTCCGGCCACGGTGCGGCTCGCGTGTTCATGCAGCCGGCCTCGGAAGGTACGGGCGTGATCGCCGGCGGCGCGATGCGCGCCGTGCTCGAGGCGGTGGGCGTGAAGGACGTGCTGGCCAAGGCCACCGGCTCGCGCAACCCGATCAACCTGGTCCGCGCCACCGTCAAGGGGCTGTCGGAAATGCAGTCGCCGACCCGCATCGCGGCCAAGCGCGGCAAGAAGGTGGAGGACATCCTCAATGGCTAAGAACGAAGCCGCCGGCGGCACCGTCAAGGTGCGCCTGGTCAAGGGCCTGCGCGGCTCGCAGGCGAAGCATCGCCTGTCGGTGCGCGCGCTCGGCCTGAACAAGCTCAACGACGTCCGCGAACTGAAGGACAGCCCCCAGGTCCGTGGCCTGATCAACAAGGTCCACTACCTGGTCCGGGTCGAGGAATAAGCACATGAAGCTCAATACGCTCAAGCCCGCTGACGGCGCCCGCAAGGAGCGCACCCGCGTCGGTCGTGGTATCGGTTCCGGCCTCGGCAAGACCGCTGGCCGCGGCCACAAGGGTTCGTTCGCGCGTTCCGGCAAGGGCAAGATCAAGGCCGGCTTCGAAGGCGGCCAGATGCCCATGCACATGCGCCTGCCCAAGATCGGTTTCCGCTCCAAGCTCAAGACCGACAACGCGGAAGTGTTCCTGTACCAGCTCGACAAGCTCGAAGGCGATATCGACCTCGCCGCGCTGCGCGCCGCCAAGCTGGTGTCGCGCATCGCCAAGAAGGTGAAGATCGTCAAGAAGGGCGAGGTCTCGAAGAAGCTCGTGCTCAAGGGCCTGCTGGTGACGGCAGGTGCGCGCGCGGCGATCGAGGCCGCCGGCGGCCAGATCGAGGAGTAAGGACGGTATGGCGCGAAGCGCGGGAGCGATGTCGGGTCTGGCCGGCGCGGGCAAGTTCACTGAACTGCGCCAGCGCCTGCTGTTCGTGCTCGGGGCGCTGATCGTCTACCGCATCGGCTGCTTCATTCCGGTGCCGGGTGTGAACCCGGAGGCGATGCTGCAGTTGATGGAGCGCCAGGAAGGCACCATCGTGGACATGTTCAACATGTTCTCCGGTGGTGCGCTGGAGCGTTTCAGCCTGTTCGCGCTGAACGTGATCCCGTACATCTCGGCCTCGATCGTCATGCAGCTCATGGTGCAGATCCTGCCGAGCCTGAAGGCGATCCAGAAGGAAGGCGAATCCGGCCGCCGCAGGATCACCCAGTGGTCGCGCATCGGTGCGATCCCGCTGGCGATCTTCCAGTCGGCCGGCATCGCCATCGCACTGCAGAGCCAGGGCGCGGGCAGCGGCATTCCGGTGGTGTATGCGCCGGGCCCGGGCTTCGTGATGACGGCGATCGTGGCGCTGACCGCCGGCACCATGTTCCTGGTCTGGCTGGGCGAGCAGGTCACCGAGCGGGGCATCGGCAACGGCGTGTCGCTGATCATCTTCGCCGGCATCGTCGCAGGCCTGCCGTCCGCGGTGATCGGCACGATCGAGGCCGCCCGCAACGGCGACATCAGCCCGATCGCGGTGATCATGATCGCGCTGATCGTGGCGGTGTTCACCTACTTCGTGGTGTTCGTCGAGCGTGGCCAGCGCCGGATCACGGTCAACTACGCGCGCCGCCAGGGCGGCCGCAACGCGTACATGAACCAGAGCTCGTTCCTGCCGCTCAAGCTCAACATGGCGGGCGTGATCCCGGCGATCTTCGCCTCGTCGATCATCATGTTCCCGGCCACGGCGACCACCTGGTTCGGCCAGGCCGGCTCGGCCCAGTGGCTGCAGCGGGTCGCGCAGGCGCTCTCGCCGGGCGAGCCGCTGTACATCCTGCTGTACGCGGGGCTGATCGCCGGCTTCGCCTTCTTCTACACGGCGCTGGTGTTCAACTCGCAGGAAACCGCGGACAACCTGAAGAAGTCCGGCGCGCTGGTCCCGGGCATCCGTCCCGGCAAGGCCACGGCCGAGTACATCGACGGCGTGCTGACGCGACTGACGGCAGCCGGTGCGGCCTACCTGGTGGCGGTGTGTCTGCTGCCCGAGTTCATGCGGGCCGAGCTGAATGTCTCGTTCTACTTCGGTGGGACCTCGCTGCTGATCGTGGTGGTCGTGGTGATGGACTTCATCGCCCAGATCCAGGCCCACCTGATGTCGCACCAGTACGAAAGCCTGCTCAAGAAGTCCAACCTCAAGGGCGGAGCGAGGACGCGTTAACGCGGCATGCCGCGCTATCCTCGCGGTGCGCCCGGCCATGGATGGTCGGGCCGGATACCCCCAAGCCACCATGGCCCGCCATGGATGGGCTCGGTGTCCAGGGACGAAGAGGCGCCCAGGCGTCTCCGAGGCCAACGCCAGGAAGGCACAAGAATTCACGCCGGCGCGGAGCACAGCCTCCCCCGGCACGATGGGCGACCCGGGCGGCAGTCCCGCGCACGGGTGGATCCGGGCCTTTCGCGCACCAGAGTAGTGCGCGGGGCCGGGCGGGGGAGACCCCGACCGGCCAGTCCGGATCCTTCGCCGGAGCATGGGCACACTCCCCATGCCGGGTCGACGGCGCTGCGGCGCCGCCGGCTTCCAACAAACCCGGGACCCTGTTAGAATTTCGTGTTCACTTCGCCGGTTACCACCCGTTTCCGGCCGACCAACCAGTTGGAGATCCGCGCATGGCGCGTATTGCAGGTGTCAACCTGCCTGCCCAGAAGCACGTCTGGGTCGGGCTGCAAAGCATCTACGGCATTGGCCGTACCCGTTCGAAGCTCGTCTGCGAAACCGCCGGCGTGTCCTCGAACACCAAGATCCGTGACCTGTCCGAACCCGAAGTCGAGCGCCTGCGCGCCGAAGTCGGCAAGTTCGTGGTCGAGGGCGACCTGCGCCGCGAGATCGGCATGGCGATCAAGCGCCTGATGGACCTGGCCTGCTACCGCGGCCTGCGCCACCGCCGCGGCCTGCCCCTGCGTGGCCAGCGCACCCGGACCAATGCACGCACCCGCAAGGGTCCGCGCAAGGCCATCAGGAAATAAGGAACAAAGACCATGGCCAAGCCAGCTGCCAAGCAGAAGAAGAAGATCAAGCGCGTCGTCACCGACGGCATCGCGCATGTCCACGCTTCGTTCAACAACACCATCATCACGATCACCGACCGCCAGGGCAACGCGCTCTCGTGGGCGACCTCGGGCGGCGCGGGTTTCCGCGGTTCGCGCAAGTCGACCCCGTTCGCAGCGCAGGTCGCCGCCGAGAAGGCGGGCAAGGATGCACTGGACTACGGCGTGAAGTCGCTGGAAGTCCGCATCAAGGGCCCGGGTCCGGGTCGTGAGTCGGCCGTGCGTTCGTTGAACAACGTGGGCTACAAGATCACCAACATCATCGACGTGACGCCAATCCCGCACAACGGGTGCCGTCCGCCGAAGAAGCGTCGCGTCTAAGGGAGCGATAAGAAATGGCTCGTTATATCGGTCCCACCTGCAAGCTCGCGCGCCGCGAAGGCGCCGACCTTTCGCTCAAGTCCCCGACCCGCGCTCTCGACTCCAAGTGCAAGCTGGAGCAGAAGCCCGGCCAGCATGGCGCCGGTACCGGCGCGCGTCGCAGCAAGCTGTCCGACTACGCCCTGCAGCTTCGCGAGAAGCAGAAGGTCAAGCGGATCTACGGCCTGCTGGAGCGTCAGTTCCGCAATTACTACAAGAAGGCCTCGACCAAGAAGGGCAACACCGGCGAGAACCTGCTGCAGCTCCTGGAGACGCGTCTCGACAACGTCGTCTACCGCATGGGCTTCGCGGTCACCCGTCCTGCCGCCCGCCAGTTGGTGTCGCACCGCGGCGTCACGGTCAACGGCAAGCCGGTGAACCTGCCGTCCTACCAGGTCAAGGCCGGCGACGCGATCGCCCTGTCCGAGAAGGCGCAGAAGCAGATGCGCGTCCAGGAAGCGCTGAACGTCTCGTCCAGCATGGACCTGGCGCCTTCGTGGATCGAAGTCGACCAGAAGAAGTTCAGCGGCGTGTTCAAGGCGGTCCCCGACCGCGGCGACCTGCCGGCGGACATCAACGAAGCGCTGATCGTCGAGCTGTACTCGAAGTAAGGACTGGCGGCGGGTCATCCCGCAGCACCAGCAACAAATCCCCCCGGCCCGTGCCCGCGCACGGGCCACCCCTTGGCAGCAAGCAAGGGGCTCCAAACGTCCAGGGCCACGCGTCGACGGATGCGCTGGCCCTGCAGGAGATGCTACGAATATGACAGTTACCGCCAACCAGGTCCTGCGCCCCCGTGGTCCCCAGATCGAACGCCTCGCGGGCAACCGCGCGAAGGTCGTGATCGAACCCCTCGAGCGCGGCTATGGCCACACCCTCGGCAACGCGCTGCGCCGCGTGCTGCTCTCCTCGATCCCCGGCTTCGCGATTACCGAGGTCGAGATCGACGGCGTGCTGCACGAGTACAGCACGATCGAAGGCCTGCAGGAAGACGTGCTCGAAGTCCTGCTCAACCTCAAGGACGTCGCGATCCGCATGGGCACCGGCGAGAGCTCGACGCTCACGCTGAGCAAGTCCGGCCCGGGCGTCGTCACCGCCGCCGACATCAAGACCGACCACAACGTCGAGATCCTGAATCTCGACCACGTGATCGCGCACCTGACCAAGGACACGCAGCTCAGCATCCGCCTGAAGATCGAGCGCGGCTTCGGCTACCAGCCGGCTGCTGCCCGCCGTCGTCCGGATGAAGAAACCCGTTCGATTGGCCGGCTGATGCTGGACGCGTCGTTCTCGCCCGTGCGCCGCGTGGCCTACGAGGTCGAGGCCGCGCGCGTCGAGCAGCGCACCGATCTGGACAAGCTGGTCCTGGACATCGAGACCAACGGCACGATCGACGCCGAGGAAGCGGTGCGTACGGCCGCCGACATCCTCACCGACCAGCTGTCGGTGTTCGGCGACTTCACCCACCGCGATCGCGGCGGCCAGAAGGCGGCGACGCCCGGTGTCGACCCGATCCTGCTGCGTCCGATCGACGATCTGGAACTGACCGTGCGTTCGGCCAACTGCCTCAAGGCCGAGAGCATCTACTACATCGGCGACCTGATCCAGAAGACCGAGGTCGAGCTGCTCAAGACCCCGAACCTGGGCAAGAAGTCGCTCACCGAGATCAAGGAAGTCCTCGCCCAGCGCGGCCTTTCGCTCGGCATGAAGCTCGAGAACTGGCCGCCGGCCGGCGTCTCGGCCCATGGGATGCTCGGCTGATCCAACCGCGGCCCGCAGCGATGCGGGCCGCGCGCTGTACCCCTGTCGACGGGCCGAAGCCCGCGGCACGACCGGCGAAGGATGCCGGCTAGGACCATCCGCAGTCCGCATACAACGCCAGGAAGGCGACACAGACGTACACGGCACCACACTTCATATTTCCAAGGAATCCACACCATGCGTCACCAGAAAGCCGGTCGCAAGTTCAACCGCACCAGTGCCCACCGCCAGGCGATGTTCTCCAACATGGCCGCCTCGCTGTTCAAGCACGAACTGATCAAGACCACGCTGCCCAAGGCCAAGGAGCTGCGTCGCGTCGCCGAGCCGCTGATCACCCTGTCCAAGGTCGACAGCGTCGCCAACCGCCGCCTCGCGTTCTCGCGCCTGCGCGACAAGGAAGCGGTCGGCAACCTGTTCACCACGCTGGGCCCGCGTTACGCGAGCCGCCCGGGTGGCTACCTGCGCATCCTCAAGTGCGGCTTCCGCGCTGGCGACAATGCGCCGATGGCCTACGTCGAGCTGATCGACCGTCCGCAGGCGGCCGCCGCCGAGTAGTCCGGCGTTCCAGCCGTGCGACACGCAAAACCCCGGCACCCGCCGGGGTTTCTGCTTTCCGGGTCCAGAAAAGCCGGATCGTTCGCGCGATGCGAGGCGTGGACGCAAAGCCGACGGCGGCACAAGGACGCAGGCGCGAGCTGTCCGTAGGCTTGGGCGCGGGATGCGCCAGGCGGCGTGGGCCGGTCGCCTGGCGGACGCGCGCCGCCGCGCGCAGCAGCGATAATACAGGCCGGTTTCCATTGCCTGCAGGCGTCCATGAATCCCTTCCGCTGGTCTTTCCGCTTCCAGATGCTGGCAGGTGCGGCCGCCTGCTTCGCGCTGATCGGTTTTGCGATCTACAGCCAGTTCGCCTGGGGGCTCGATCCATGTCCGCTGTGCATCTTCCAGCGCCTTGCGTTCGCCGCGCTCGGCATGGTGATGCTGTTGGCCGGGCTGCATGCGCCGCGCGGTCCTGGTGGGCGCGGCGTCTGGAGCGTGCTGGCCCTGGCCGCTGCTGCCGTCGGGATCGGAATCGCGGGGCGTCACGTCTGGCTGCAGATGTATCCACCGGAAATTCCGGCCTGCGGCGCGCCGTTCGCGTTCATGCGCGAAACCATGGATACACCCGGATTGATCCGCCAGGTGCTGACGGGGACCGGCGACTGCGGCACGGTCGACTGGACCTTCCTTGGCCTGTCCATGCCGGCATGGAGCCTGGTCTGGTTCGTGCTGCTCGCGGCCTGGGGCCTGTACGCGGGTCTGCGTCGCAGATGAGGCATGTGCGCGTCCGTTGCAGCTGAAATTGACGCGCCGCAGCAAGCGGCGCACCATGCGCTTTCGTACAGAGCACACCTCATGCAAAGCGCAGACCGCACCCTCCAGGCAGTGAACCTTCCCTCCGAATGGCATCCAGGCAGCTGGCGTGCGCGCCCGGCGCTGCAACTGCCGGTGTATCCGGATGAAGAGGCGCTGGGTGAGGTGCAGGACGAGCTGCGGCAGCTGCCGCCGCTGGTGACCTCGCGCGAAATCCTCACCCTCAAGCAGCAGCTGGCCGAGGCCCAGGAGGGCAAGCGCTTCCTGCTGCAGGGCGGCGACTGCGCCGAGAATTTCCGCGAATGCAGCTCGGAGATCATCTCCAACCGGCTCAAGGTGCTGCTGCAGATGAGCCTGGTGCTGGTGCACGGCATGAAGCTGCCGGTGGTGCGCGTGGGCCGCTTCGCCGGCCAGTACGCCAAGCCGCGTTCGGCGGGCACCGAAGTGCGCGACGGCGTGGAGCTGCCGAGCTACCGCGGCGACATCGTCAATGGTCCTGCGTTCACGGCCGAGGCGCGGATTCCGGATCCTCGGCGCATGGTCAAGGCGCACGCGCGTTCGGCGATGACGATGAATTTCGTGCGTTCGCTGATCGACGGTGGCTTTGCCGACCTGCACCACCCCGAGTACTGGGGGCTGGGCTGGGTGTCGCAGGCGCCGCTGGCCGGCGAATACGAGAAGATGGTTGCCGGCATCGGCGACGCGGTGCGCTTCATGGAGACGCTGGCGGGACGGCAGATGCACAGCCTCAACCGCGTCGACTTCTACACCTCGCATGAGGCCCTGCTGCTGCCGTACGAAGAGTCGCAGACGCGCCAGGTGCCGCGTCAGTGGGGCTGGTTCAACCTCAGCACGCACTTCCCGTGGGTGGGCATGCGCACCGCCGCCCTCGAGGGCGCGCATACCGAGTACTTCCGCGGGATCCGCAACCCGATCGCGGTGAAGGTGGGTCCGACCGCCACCGTCGACCAGTTGCTGAAGCTCATCGACGTGCTCAACCCCGACGACGAGCCGGGCCGGCTCGGCCTGATCCATCGCATGGGTGCGGCCGACGTCGCCGCCAAGCTGCCGCCGCTGCTCGATGCGGTGAAGCGCGAGGGGCGTCGCGTGCTGTGGATCTGCGATGCGATGCATGGCAACACCGAATCGACCAGCAACGGTTACAAGACGCGTCGCTTCGACAACATCCGCAGCGAGATCGAGCAGTCGTTCGACATCCATGCCGCCGCGGGCACGCGCCTGGGTGGCGTGCACCTCGAGCTCACGGGCGAAGATGTCACGGAGTGCACAGGCGGCGCGCGTGCGTTGACCGAAGTCGACCTGGAGCGCGCTTACCGCTCCACGGTGGATCCGCGCCTGAACTACGAGCAGGCGCTGGAGACCGCGATGCTGATCGTGCGCAAGCACGCACAGCTCAATCCGCCGGTCAGCGCCTGATCGACGACGGCGCGGGCAGGTCCCGCGCCGGCTTCAGCCTCGGCGCCGCCACAGGTCGCGGCCCAGCACCGCGACCACGGCCAGGTTCACCGCGAGCACGGACAGGGCGATCCCGCCGGGGTGGCGGATGAGTGCGTGCAATTCGAAGGGCAGGTAGATCGCGGCCGAGACGCAGCCCAGCCAGGACGCCCAGGCACGTGCGCGCCACAGTCCCCAGGCCTCGAGCAGACGCAGCAGGCCGTAGGCGGCGATCGCCAGCACGGCCAGCCGCACCGATTCGGGGTTGATCGCACCCTGCAGCCAGGCTGGCGGTGCGAGGGGCTGCCCGCCGCGCAGCCGCAACAGCAATGCCAGGATCCACTGCTGCAGGTGCGCAGGTCCGGTGACCGTCAGCGCGACGGCCGCGGCCAGGGACAGCGCGCCCTTGAAACCTTCGAACAGCGCCACCGCGCGCAGCTCCGGACGAGCGTCGTCCGTCGCTGCGATGCCTGCGGTGTGCGGCGACGTTCCCATCGCTCAGAACAGCCCGGGCTGGCTCGGGGCCGGCGGTGGCAGGCCGGTGCCACGCAGCGTCCACTCGCCGAGCGCTTCGTAGTGTCCGCCCGGGTTGAACAGCAGCTCGAAGCGCTCGACGCGCAGCGTCGCGCCTGCACAGTCGACGGCGTCCAGCCAGGCCTGCGCGTCCAGCCCGCGGTCGAGATAGGCGAGGGTGAGGTGCGGCTGGGTGGTGACCTGCTGTGGCCGGATACCGCAGCGACGGACCGCGTGGTGGCTCGCCTCGCACAGCGCCAGCAGTGCGTCACTGGCGTGGGGAAGCGCGACGACGGCGCCGGACTGGCGCCAATAGGCCACGCGCTCGACGCTGAAGGCATGCGGCGGTATGCGCGTTGCGGCATCGGCGAAGGCCTCCAGCAGCGCCGGCGTCACCAGGCGGCGCAGGTCGTAGCCGAGAAAGCACAGGGTCGCGTGCCATTGATCGGCGCGCCGGCGTTGCAGCTTCGGGCCGTCCACAGGCCGCTCGACTGCGATCGCATCGGCGACCGCCTTCAGTTGCCCCAGGCCATCGGCGTCGGGCCGCCAGCCGGGGAACAGCGCCTGGCTCACGCCGCGCGGCTGGCCCGCTTGCGGTCGCTTTCGGTCAGCTGCTTCTTGCGCAGGCGGATTTCCTTCGGCGTGATCTCGACCAGCTCGTCATCGTCGATGAAATCGAGCGCCTGCTCGAGCGTGTACTTGATCGCCGGCGACAGCTGGATCGCGTCATCCTTGCCCGAGGCGCGCATGTTGGTCAGCGGCTTGGGCTTGATCGCGTTGACCGTCAGGTCGTTGTCCTTGGAGTGGATGCCGACCAGCTGGCCCTCGTAGACGTTGTCGCCTTCGGCCGCGAACAGCTTGCCGCGATCCTGCAGCGGTCCCAGCGAATACGCCGGCGTGGTGCCCGGTGCGTTGGCGATCATCACGCCGTTCTGGCGCTTTGCGATCGCGCCCTGTTCCTTCGGGCCGTAGTGGTCGAACACGTGGAACAGCAGGCCGCTGCCCGAGGTCAGGGTCTTGAACTCGTTCTGGAAGCCGATCAGGCCGCGTGCGGGGATCATGTAGTCCAGGCGCACGCGACCCTTGCCGTCGGACTCCATGTTCTTGAGCTGCCCCTTGCGCATGCCCAGCTTTTCCATCACGCCGCCCTGGTGGATCTCCTCCACATCGACCACGAGTTGCTCGATCGGCTCCATCGGCTGGCCGTCGATCTCCTTGATGATCACTTCGGGCCGCGAGACGGCAAGCTCGAAACCTTCGCGACGCATGTTCTCGATCAGCACCGACAGATGCAGCTCGCCACGGCCGGACACCAGGAACTTGTCGGCGTCCTCGAGCTGTTCGACCCGAAGGGCAACGTTGTGCACGGCCTCGCGTTCCAGCCGGTCCTTGATCTGGCGGCTGGTGAGGAACTTGCCACCCGACAGGTCCTTGCTGCCGGCGAACGGCGAGTTGTTGACCTGGAAGGTCATCGAGATCGTGGGTTCGTCGACGGTCAGCGCCGGCAGCGCCTCGGGCGTGTCGAGCGCGCAGATGGTATCGGAGATGGTCAGGTCGGCGATGCCGGAGATCGCGACGATGTCGCCGGCCTGGGCGCTGTCCTGCTCGATGCGCTCGAGGCCCATGAAACCCAGCACCTGCAGCAACTTGGCCTGGCGCTTCTTGCCTTCGCGGTCGATCACCGCGACCGGCATGTTCTTCTTCGCCGTCCCGCGCTGCACGCGTCCGATGCCGATCACGCCGACGAAGTTGTTGTAGTCCAGCTGGCTGATGCGCATCTGGAAGGCGCCTTCCAGGTCAACCGGCGGGGCGGGCACGTGCTCCATGATCGCCTCGTACAGCGGCGTCATGTCGCCCTCGCGCACGTCCTCGGTGAGGCCTGCGTAACCGTTGAGGCCGGAGGCGTAGATGATCGGGAAGTCCATCTGCTCGGGCGTGGCGCCGAGGCGGTCGAACAGGTCCCAGACCTGCTCGACGACCCACTCGGGTCGCGCGCCGGGACGGTCGACCTTGTTGATCACCACGATCGGCTTGAAGCCCATCGCGAACGCCTTCTGGGTGACGAAGCGCGTCTGCGGCATCGGCCCGTCCATCGCGTCGACCAGCAGCAGCACCGAGTCGACCATCGACAGCACGCGCTCGACCTCGCCGCCGAAGTCGGCGTGTCCGGGCGTGTCGACGATGTTGATGCGGTTGCCCTGCCAGGTGATGGCAGTGTTCTTGGCCAGGATGGTGATGCCGCGTTCCTTTTCCTGATCGTTGCTGTCCATCACGCGTTCGGCGAGGACGGTGCGTTCGTTCAGGGTGCCCGACTGCTTGAGCAACTGGTCGACGAGGGTGGTCTTGCCGTGGTCGACGTGGGCGACGATGGCGATGTTGCGCAAGCGTTGGATGGACATGGATTCGGAGGTCGGGTCATCCGCACACACTGCCGTGGAGGGGGCAGGGCGCGGGGGAGGTGGAAGGGAAGCGGGCTATTATATGCGGTCTACCGCCCGGTCCGGGCCATTGGAGCTGAATGCATGAGCCTTATTGCCGTTTTCGACACCGACCGGGGCCCGATCAAGGTCGAACTGTTCGCCGAACAGGCGCCGCTGACCGTCGCCAACTTCGTCAACCTGGCCCGGCGCGGCTTCTACGACGGGCTGAATTTCCATCGGGTGATCCCCGACTTCATGATCCAGGGCGGCTGCCCCAAGGGCACCGGCACCGGTGGCCCCGGCTACAAGTTCGAGGACGAGGCCAACAACGGCGTGAAGCACGACCGCGGCGTGCTGTCGATGGCCAATGCCGGCCCCAACACCAACGGCAGCCAGTTCTTCATCACCCACATCAAGACCGACTGGCTGGACGGCAAGCACACGGTGTTCGGCAAGGTCACCGAAGGCCTGGAGGTGGTGGACGCGGTGAAGCAGGGCGACGCCATCAAGTCGGTGAAGATCGAGGGCGACGTCGAATCCGTGCTGGCCGCCAAGGCCGACCGTATCGCGGAGTGGGACCGGATCCTCGCTGCCTGAGTCTTTGCAGCCGCCCGCTTCGACGCGGGCGGCCGCGTGCGCTGCCGCACAAGGCCGGGAACTGCGGTGGCCGGTCGCTGTGATCGAGAGAGTCGCGTCCATGCCGGAGCGGTTCGCAGGCAGGGCGGACGGATTGACGCCAGGCGCCTGAAGACGGGGCCGGAAGCAAGTGGAAACAGTGACTTGCGCCTGTCCCTGGCCGATCCGCCGCGAACGCGCATGTTAGAATCCGCCGCCGCACTGCGGCCCCGGCCGTCGCCGGCCCGCCCACCTTTCCGGGAATTTTCGCGATGCCGCAACTCGCCCGCCGCATGGGCCGCGCCAAGCAGAGCGCGATCATGCTCGTCGCCGAACGGGCGCGGCAGCTCAAGGCCCAGGGTCGCGACATCATCAGCTTCTCGATCGGCGTGCCCAACTTCCTCCCGGGCCCGCACGTGTACGAAGCCGCGCGTGCCTCGCTCGATACCGATTCGGGCCAGTACGGCAGCAATCGCGGTGCCGACGCGCTGCTGGACGCCTTCCTTGGCCACCTCGAGGCAGCGGGCCTGACCGGCTACACCCGCGCCAACTGCGCCACCGGCATCGGTGCCAAGCACCTGCTGTACAACCTGTGCGAGGCCTTGCTCGATCCGGGCGACGGCTTCGCCTTCGCCACCCCGTACTGGACCACTTACCTCGACATCGGCGAACTGCTGGGCGCCGATGTCCGCCTGCTGCCGTGCCCCCCCGAGCAGGACTACAAGCTGGTGCCGGCGCAGCTGGACGCGGCGCTGGCGCAGAAGCCCAAGCTGTTCCTGTTCAACAATCCGTCCAACCCGACCGGCATGGTCTACACCCGCGAAGAGATCGCCGCGCTGGCGGACGTCATTGCGCGCCATCCGGACACCTGGGTGATCACCGACGACATCTACCATCGGATGGTCTTCGACGGCGTGGGCTACCACAACTTCCTGCACGTGCAGCCGGAACTGCGCGAGCGCGTGATCTTCGTCGACTCGCTGTCCAAGACCTACGGCATGCCGGGATGGCGCGCCGGATTCATGGTCGGGCCCGAAGCGGTGGCCAAGGCGCTGACGGCGCTCAATTCCACCCACATCACCAACGTGCCCGAGGTGGTCACGGCCGCGGCAGTCGCGGCGCTGTCCGGCCCGCAGGACGTGCCGGTGGCGCGGTGCGCGGAGTTCCAGCAGCGTCGCGACCAGGTGCTCGCGGTGCTTGCGCAGATCCCGGGTGTCGTCTGCCCGAAGCCGCGGGGCGCGTTCTACGTGTTTCCCGATGTCAGCGTCGCATTCGGTCGGACCCACGCGCCCTCCGGCCTGCGGATCGACAACGACATCGACCTGTGCAACGCCTTGCTCGAAGCCAAGGGCGTGGCCTGCGTCCCCGGTTCCGCGTTCGGCGAGCCACGCGCGCTGCGCATCAGTTACACCTGCCCCGAAGCGCAGCTCGCGCCGGGCCTACAGCGCTTCCGCGAGTTCTTCGCGGAGCTGTCCTGAGCTGCCGCGATGCGCGCACCGGCCCCGATGACGCTGGCGCTTGTACGGATGTGCTGCCGGCGCCGCGCGCGCGCGGCCTGCGGCCCTTCCTTCTCCCCGTCGGGTTGATGCGGTCCTCCGCGCCAGCCTGCATTCCACTTCGCAAGAGGACATCACGATGAAAGCTCCCGTTCGAGTCGCAGTCACCGGCGCAGCCGGCCAGATCGGTTACGCCCTGCTGTTCCGCATCGCCTCGGGCGAGATGCTGGGCAAGGACCAGCCGGTGATCCTGCAGATGCTCGAACTGCCGGTCGACAAGGCCCAGGCCGCGCTCAAGGGCGTGATGATGGAACTCGAGGACTGCGCGTTCCCGCTGCTGGCCGGCATGGTTGGTACCGACGATCCGGAAGTCGCGTTCAAGGACGCCGACTACGCGCTGCTGGTCGGTGCCCGCCCGCGCGGCCCGGGCATGGAGCGCAAGGACCTGCTGCTGGAGAACGCCAAGATCTTCACCGCCCAGGGCGCGGCGTTGAACAAGGTCGCCAGCCGCAACGTCAAGGTGCTGGTGGTCGGCAATCCCGCCAACACCAACGCCTACATCGCGATGAAGTCCGCGCCCGACCTGCCGGCCAAGAACTTCACTGCCATGCTGCGCCTGGACCACAACCGCGCGCTCAGCCAGCTGGCGGGCAAGGCCGGCGTGGCCGTGGGCGATATCGAGAAGCTGGTGGTCTGGGGCAACCACAGCCCGACCATGTATCCCGACTACCGTTTCGCCACCGTGGGCGGCGCCTCGCTGAAGGACCGCATCAACGACGCCGACTGGAACGCCAACGAGTTCATCCCCAAGGTGGGCAAGCGCGGCGCAGCGATCATCGAGGCGCGCGGCCTGTCCTCGGCGGCCTCGGCCGCCAACGCCGCCATCGACCACGTGCGCGACTGGGTGCTGGGCAGCAACGGCAAGTGGGTCACGATGGGCATCCCGTCGGACGGCGCCTACGGCATCCCCGAAGGCATGATCTTCGGCTTCGCTGTGACCACGCAGGATGGCGAATACACCATGGTGCGCGACCTGCCGGTCGACGAGTTCAGCCAGCAGGCGATCAACAAGACCCTGGCCGAACTGCAGGAAGAGCGCGACGGCGTGGCGCACCTGCTGGGCTGAACGGATGGAGGTCCGGCCTGGGCCGCTGTCGCCCCGGCTGGCCTGACAAACACGTGCGCGGCGGGGTATCGCCGCGCACTTCGAAGGTTGACCGTATCGATCAACCCGCTTGATCGGGCTCGTCAACAGATACGAAAAAGGCCGGTTTTTCCTGCCTTTTCCGTGTTTTTTTGCGAATCATACGAAGGTCTTAACGCTTTCCCGTTGGTGCAGGCCTAGCCTCCTCCCGACCATCGCGCGGAGACGGCCATGCGCTACGAAGACCTGTACCGGCAGTCGATCGAGGCACCGGAAGAATTCTGGGCCGAACAGGCCCGGGCCATCCATTGGCATCGTCAGCCGGAGCGGATCCTCGACGATTCGAATCCGCCCTTTCGCAAATGGTTCGTGGGCGGGCAGACGAACCTCTGCTTCAACGCGGTCGACCGTCATCTCGATGCGCGCGGCGACCAGCTGGCGCTGGTGGGCTGGTCGACCGAGACGGACAGCATCCGCGAACTGAGCTACCGGGACCTGCACCGCGAGGTCAACACGTTTGCCGCCAGCCTGCAGTCGCTGGGCGTCGAGCGGGGCGAGCGGGTGGTGATCTACATGCCGCACACGATCGACGCGGTGGTGGCGATGCTGGCCTGCGCGCGCATCGGCGCGATCCACTCGGTCGTGTTCGGCGGTTTTGCCGCGCACAACCTCGCCCTGCGCATCGACGACGCGCAGCCGCGCGTGCTGGTCACCGCCGATGCCGGCATCCGCGGCGGCAAGGTGATCCCGTTTCTGCCGCTGGTGAACGAAGCGCTGTCGCGCGCGGCGCATCCGCCGGAAAAGGTGCTGGTTATCGATCGCGGCCTGGCCGGGCCGCTCCCGCTGCGCGAAGGGCGCGACGTCGATTACGCAACGCTGCGCCGGGACCACGAGGGCGCCGAGGTTGCCGTCGCCTGGCTCGAATCCAACGAGCCCAGCTACATCCTCTACACCTCCGGCACTACCGGCAAGCCGAAGGGCGTGCAGCGCGACGTCGGCGGCTATGCGGTCGCGCTGGCGCTGTCGATGTGGTCGGTGTACGACATCCGCGCAGGCCAGGTCATGTTCTCCACCTCCGACATCGGCTGGGTGGTGGGACATTCCTACAACGTCTATGGGCCGCTGATCGCCGGTGCGACCTCGATCATCTACGAAGGCCTGCCGACCGCGCCGGACGCGGGCATCTGGTGGCGCATCGTCGAGCGCTACGGCGTGCGCACGATGTTCTCCTCGCCGACCGCGCTGCGCGTGCTGAAGAAACACGATCCGGCCTTCATCACCGATCACGACCTGTCGACGCTCGAGCACCTGTTCCTGGCAGGCGAACCGCTGGATGAACCCACTGCACGCTGGATTTCGGAGGTGCTCGGCAAGCCGGTGATCGACAACTACTGGCAGACCGAGACCGGATGGCCGGTGCTGACCCTGATGCCGGGCCTGGACATGAAGCCGGTGCGGTTCGGGTCCCCGGGCTTGCCCAACCTGGGCTTTCGGCTGCGGGTGATCGACGAGGCCACCGGCGAGGACGCGGTAGCCGGCGAGAAGGGCGTGCTGGTGATCCAGCCGCCACTGCCGCCGGGCTGCATGAGTACCGTGTGGCGCAACGACCAGCGTTTCGTCGACAGCTACTTCAGCCACTTCAAGGAACTGCTGTACAGCTCGCTGGACTGGGCGATCCGCGACGCGGACGGCTACACCTTCATCCTCGGCCGCACCGACGACGTGATCAACGTGGCCGGTCACCGGCTGGGCACGCGCGAGATCGAGGAATCGGTGTCCAGCCATCCCGACGTGGCCGAGGCGGCGGTGATCGGCGTACACGATGCGGTGAAGGGGCAGGTGCCGATCGTGTTCGCCACGCTCAAGCGCGCGGCCGCGGGCGACGAGGCGGGCGAAACCGCGGCGCAGATGCAGAAGGTCGTGGTGGAGCAGCTTGGCGGCGTGGCCCGGCCCGCCCGCGTGTACCTGGTCAATGCCCTGCCCAAGACAAGGTCGGGCAAGCTGCTGCGCCGTTCGCTGCAGGCGCTGGCCGAGGCACGCGATCCGGGCGACCTGTCCACGCTCGACGATCCCGGGGCGCTGGACGAGGTCAGGCGCGCACTGGAGCGCGGCCCGGAGGCCGGAAGCTGACTGAGGGCACGCGCGTCTACCGCTGACGCGCTGGATCGGCCTGCGCCACAAGGTGACGCGGGAGGTCAGATGTTCGTGCGCACACGGGTCCCGCGGTGCTGGCCGGTGCAGTTGCCGTGATCGCGGGCCATGCACACTGCGGGGAAAGATGAAAGGCGCGTCGGCGCCAATTTCGTGATTGCCATCACGATTCCTGATGCTTGCCGGCCACGTGTCGGGCGCATGGGTACAACTGGTACGGATTGTGCGAATTCCATCCCGGGTGAGTGATCAACGGGGAGGGCGACATGCAACATCAACTGATGCCGGCGAAAACCGAACAGGGCCGGGCCGAGATCGAAAGCCGCAGCCGCAGGCTGCCGGGTGGCCTGCGCTCGGTACTGCTGCTGGTGGACGGGCGACGCACCGTCGCCGAACTGCAGGAACTGGCCAAACGCCTCAACGCGCCCGAGGACGCCCTGCACCAGTTGCTGTCGCTGGAGCTGATCTCCGGCGAGATGGCGGCTGCGCGGCCTTCGATCGGAGAACCTGCGAACGAGCCGATCGCGCCCCGCGAGAACGCCAACAATCGCTACGCCATCCTGTACGCGTTGATGACCGACCTGGTGCGCGAACAGCTGGGCGTGCGTGGCTACTTCTTCCAGCTCAAGCTCGAGCGCGCAGAAGACGACGCGGCGCTCGAAGACCTGCTCTCGGAGCTGCAGGCGGCGCTGGCGAAGAAGACCAGCATGCAGGGCGCGGCATCCAGCATCGCGCGGATCCGTGCTGCCGCGGACATCGCCGCGGCAGCCTGAGGTCGGGCAGCGCTCAACCCTTTGGCTTGAGCCTCTGCACCTTGAGAAAGGTGTGATCGCCGATCGTCGCGACCTGGTAGGCATTGCGCCAGCTCGGCGCGGCGATCGCATGCGCCATGAAGTGGCTCGCGCCGGGCACGACTTCCGTGCGTTCCGTGGCGGGCAGCGCCCAGTTGCGTTCTGATTCGATGGCGATGCTCACCGATTGCGCCCAGGCTTCGGTGTTGTGCATGCGCGTGCCCGGCGACACGATCGTCGGCGCGAACTGCTTGCGCGCGGTCACCACCTCGCACATCGAATCACCCCACAGGCCGCTTTCCTCGCGGCGCAGGGCGACTTCCGCGACGGCCTGCTGGCCGAGGACGGACTGGTTGCGTGCCTCCAGGTAGAGCGTCGTGCTCAGGCACAGCGAATCGGCGGCTTGTGGCGACATCAACGAGGCCAACCACATGATCCAGGCCAATTTCATCGGGACTCCTTGCTGCGTTGCGCCCGGTCGCCACGTGCTTGCGTCTCCCGAAGGAACGACGCCAGCAGCGGCGATGGTCGGACATGGCGTATTGGGGAGGGCAGCGGCTCTATGGCGCTTTAGCCCGGGCGCCGAAGGCCGCGGAAGGCGGCTCGGGCCGGTTCCCGCCAGTACTCAGGGCGGGAAAAGTGCGCGAACGGTATCGGCCGGGAACCGAATCGTTCCTGAACAAGGGTAGGAAGTGGATGATTCGATTGGAGTTTTTACGCTTGCGCGCAAGCGTTCGCCCCATAGGATCAAGGCCTTAGCCGGCACGTGGCCGATATGACGATTTCGCGCCAGACCGGTCGGGCGCGCTCCGCCCGGCGGCTCCTGCGCGGGATCAGAGCACCGCTGCCAGCCGGCTCGCCTGGGCGATCGCGCGCTTGGCGTCCAGCTCGGCGGCCACGTCGGCGCCGCCGATCAGGTGCACGCGATGCCCGGCCGCCTGCAGCGGCGCCGCCAGCCGCCGGTCGGGCTCCTGGCCTGCGCAGACCACGACATGGTCGACCGGCAGCAGCTGCGGCTGCCCGTCCACGCGCAGATGGAACCCTTCGTCGTCCACCGCCACGTACTCCACGCCACCGATCATGCGCACGCCCTTGTGCTTGAGCGTGCTGCGATGGATCCAGCCCGTGGTCTTGCCCAGCCGCGCGCCGGGCCGGCCGGGACTGCGCTGCAGCAGCCAGACCTCGCGAGGCGGTGGCGCCACGCGCGCGGGCATCAGTCCGCCGGCGCTTTCGAACTGCGGGTCGACGCCCCATTCCTGCATCCACTGTGCGACATCGAGGGTGGGCGAGGGCGCCTCCTGCACGAGGAACTCGCCGACATCGAAGCCGATGCCGCCCGCGCCCACGATCGCGACCCGTCGCCCCGGGACCACCTGTCCGCGCAGCACGTCCAGATAGCCCAGCACCTTCGGGTGATCATGCCCTTCGAAATCGACGCGGCGCGGCGTCACCCCGGTGGCCAGCACGATCTCGTCGAAGCCCGACAGCGACTCCGGCGTCGCTTCGGTGGACAGGCGCAGTGCCACGCCGGTGTCCTGGATGCGGTGGTCGAACCAGCGCAGGGTTTCGCCGAACTCCTCCTTGCCGGGAATGATTCGCGCAAGATTGAACTGTCCGCCGATGCGGTCGGCACGATCGAACAGCACCACCTCGTGCCCGCGCTGCGCCGCGACCGTGGCGCAGGCCAGCCCCGCGGGCCCGGCGCCGACCACGGCGATGCGCTTGCGCGTGCCAGCAGGCAGGTAGTTCAGCTCGGTTTCCGCGCAGGCGCGCGGATTGACCAGGCAACTGGCGGTCTTGCGCTGGAACACGTGGTCCAGGCACGCCTGGTTGCAGGCGATGCAGGTGTTGATCGACTGTGGCGTGCCGGCGCGCGCCTTGTTCACCCATTCCGGATCGGCAAGCAGCGGCCGCGCCATCGACACCATGTCTGCGCCGCCGCCGGCGAGGATGCCTTCGGCCACGTCGGGCATGTTGATGCGGTTGGTCGCCACCAGTGGCAGCGAGACATGCGGCTTGAGCTTCGCGGTCACCCCTGCGAAGGCGGCACGCGGTACCGAGGTGGCGATGGTCGGCACGCGCGACTCGTGCCAGCCGATACCGGTGTTGATGATCGTGGCGCCAGCCGTCTCGATCGCACGTGCCTGCTGCACGATCTCCGACCAGTCCGATCCATCCGGCACCAGCTCCAGCATCGACAGGCGATAGATGATGATGAAGTCGGGCCCGCAGGCTGCGCGCACACGGCGCACGATCTCCGTCGCGAAGCGCATGCGTGCGCCGACCGTCCGGCCCCAGGCGTCGTCGCGCCGATTGGTGCGCGCGCTGAGGAACTGGTTGATCAGGTAGCCCTCCGAGCCCATGACCTCGACGCCGTCGTAGCCGCCGTCGCGCGCGAGCCTTGCAGCGGTCGCATAGGCATCGATGCTGCGCTCGACGCCGCGTGCGGTGAGCGCGCGTGGCGTGAACGGCGTGATCGGCGACTTCACTTTCGACGGTGCCACCGACATCGGGTGATAGGCGTAGCGGCCGGCATGCAGCAACTGCAGGCAGATCTTTGCGCCATGCCCGTGCACGGCGTCGGTGACCTGGCGGTGCTTGCGCGCCTCCCACGGCCAGGCCAGGCGGCTGGCGAATGGCGTCAGCCAGCCTTCGAAGTTGGGTGAAAAGCCGCCGGTGACGATCAGCCCCACGCCGCCGGCAGCGCGCTCGGCGAAGTAGGCGGCCAGCTTCGGAAAGTCGCGCTTGCGGTCTTCCAGGCCGGTATGCATCGACCCCATCAACACGCGGTTGCGCAGCGTGACGAAGCCCAGGTCGAGCGGTGCGAACAGGTGCGGGTAGGGCGTGGCTGCGCTGTGGTCGGCCGTCATGCTGAAATACGCTGGCGTATGGAGCGCCCACGATGCCGCGAACCCGGCGCCGCGGCAAGTCGGCGCGGCGCAGGCGGTTGTCGATGCCTCAGGCCGGCGAGGCCTGTGCGGCCACCGGCATCCGGGTGTCGCACCAGGGCAGGGTGCGGCCGACCAGCGGCCCGATCAGCAGCGCAAACGCCAGCGTGCCGAGGCCAACGGTGCCGCCCATCCACCAGCCGGCCAGCAGTACCGAGCCTTCGATGCCGGTGCGGACTGCCCAGATCGGCCAGCCGAAGCGTGCGTGCAGCCCGGTCATCAGCCCGTCGCGCGGGCCCGGGCCGAAGCGCGCGCCGATATACAGGCCTGTCGCCAAGGCCAGCAATCCCAGGCCCGAGCCGAACGCCAGTGCCTGTTGCCACCACACGCTGAAATCCGGCAGCAGCCACAGTCCGAACTGGGCGCTGGGGCCGATCAGCAGGACATTGAGTACGGTGCCCAGCCCGGGCCGCTCCCGCAACGGCCACCACAGCAGCAGGACGGCCACGCCGATGAGATTGGTGAGCAGGCCGAACGGCAGACCTGTCTGCCGCATCGCACCCTGGGTCAGTACGTCCCACGGCGCGACGCCGAGCCCGGCGCGCACCATCAGGCTGATCGCGATGCCGTACAGGAACAGGCCGACCAACAGCTTGGCCAGGCGCTGGGAGATGAGTCGGGGAAGCGTCATGTCGCCAGTGTCGGTGAGCGCGGCGCGTCCGACGCGGGCGCCGGCGTGCCGCTGTGTTCCAGATGCAGGGTCGGCCGCAGGCTACCAGCCCGTCAGCGCGAGCTTGCCGATGGTCTGGCCGCTCTCGAGCCGCCGGTGCGCCTCGCGCAGGTTGGCCGCGTTGATCGGAGAGAGCGTGTCGCGCAACGTGCCGCGCAGCCGCCCGTTGTCGAGCAGCGCCGCCACGCGCGACAGGATGCGGCCCTGCTCGTCCATGTCGGCGGTGCGATAGCGCGGGCGCGCGAACATCATCTCCCAGTGGATGCCGATGCACTTGGCCTTGTAGGGATCGCCGATGCGCAGCGCGCCGGCCGGTTCGACGATCAGGCCCACGTGCCCCTGCGGCGCGAGCAGTTCGCCCAGCTCGGTCCAGTAGCGATCGGTGTCGGCGAGGTTGAGTGCGGCATCGACCGCATTGAAACCCAGCGCCTGCAGCTGGGGCGCGAGCGGCTGGCGATGGTCGACGACATGGTCGGCGCCAAGCTGGCGGCACCATCCCGCCGACGCTTCGCGCGAGGCGGTGGCGATGATGGTGAAATCCGACAGCTTCGCCAGCTGGATCGCCATCGAACCCACGCCGCCGGCGCCGCCGATCACCAGCAGGCTGCGGCCTTCGCCACCACCTTCGAATGCATAGCCCATTCGCTCGAACAGCAGTTCCCAGGCGGTGAGCGCAGTCAGGGGCAGCACCGCGGCCTGGGCGAAGTCGAGCGAGACGGGCTTGCGCGCGACGATCCGTTCGTCCACCAGCTGTCGCTGCGCATTGCTGCCGGGCCGGGTGATGTCGCCGGCGTAATACACCGCATCGCCGGGCTGGAACGAGGTGACGTCCGGCCCGACCGCCTCGACCACGCCGGCTGCGTCGTAGCCCAGCACTTTCGGCTGCGGCTCGACCTGCGGCTTGGGCGCGCGCACCTTGGTGTCGACGGGGTTCACGGAAACCGCCTCGACGCGCACCAGCAGGTCGCGTCCACCGGCAACGGGCGCGTCGAGCTCGACGTCGAGCAGCGACTGCGGATCGTCGACGGGCAGGTAGCGGGTGAGGGCGACGGCCCTGATCTTGTTCATCGTGGGTCTCCTGCGAAGCGTGTTTCCGGGATGGGGACGGCGTGGCCCGATACCGAGATGCCGCCGTGTGCGGGAATGTCGACCTGCAGCAGGCCGGGCCTGCCCATGTCCTCACCCTGGCGGATGGTGAGCCGGGCGGGCACCGGGAGCAGGTCAGCATCGCGCAGGTAGCCGCCCAGCGCAGCCGCGGCGGCGCCCGTCGCCGGATCCTCGACCACGCCGCCGACGGGAAAGGGATTGCGCGCGTGGAAGAGCCCGGCGTGCTCGCGCCAGACCAGCTGCAGCGTGGTGAGTTCTGCCGCCAGCATCGTTGCCCTGAGCGCCGCGAAGTCGTAATCGAGCTTCGCAAGGCGCCGCCTGTCGCGTACGGCAAGCACCAGGTGCCAGGCGCCGGCAAACGCAAGCGCCGGGGGAATGGCGGGGTCCAGTTCGTCGGTGCGCCAGTCCAGCGCTGCCAACGCGTCGCGCAGCAGTGCGTCTGGCGCCGGCGCGTGGCGCGGCGTCACCGACACGAGGGTCGCGGTGCGTGCGCCTTCCTGCATCGACACGGTTGCTTCGACCTCGCCGGCGGCCGTCTGCAGCCGCTGGCGGTCGCCTTCGCCCAGATCGCCGAGTGCGACGGCCGCGGCAATCGTGGCGTGGCCACAGAACGGCACCTCGGCTGCGGGGCTGAAGTAGCGCACCAGGCGCCGGCCGCAGGCATCCGGCGCGGCGACGAAGGCGGTCTCCGAATAGCCGATGCGGGCGGCGATGGCCTGCATCTCTTCGGCGGGCGGCAATCTCTCGCCGATCCAGACGCCCGCGCGATTGCCGCCGTCGGGGTCGCGGGAGAAGGCGGCATAGCGCAGCAGTCGGGACGTCATCGATAAGCCTGCAGGCGGGGTGAGCAGTTGGGATGCGTTGAGCAGCGTGCCGACGCCGCAGATCGCGCCGTCGCATGGGCCACGTGCTGTTCCGCGCAGGCCGGGGTGCCATGCGTGCGGTATTCCATGCGCGAGTCCTCGAACGGCGGGGTACCTACTGTCCGCCCTTGTGCGCCTGTTGAAAATGGAGAAACTACCAAACCAGTTTCATTGATTTGTTGAAAATCATGGGCCGCGTCGGCGACATCAGCCTGTTCCTGCAGGTGCTCGACCTCGGATCGATCAGCGCGGCGGCGCGGCACATGGACCTGTCGGTGGCCGTGGCCAGCCAGCGTCTCAAACGGCTGGAGCGTGACCTGGGCGTGCGCCTGCTGCACCGGACCACGCGCCGGCTGCATCCGACCCCGGAAGGGCTGGCGCTGGCGCGGGAAGGCCGCGTGCTGGTCGAAGAGCTGGCGCTGCTCGGCGAGCGGCTGCGCGAGCGCGGCGGCGACGTGGCGGGCACACTCCGGGTGACGGCCCCGGCCTCCTTCGGCCGCCAGTACATCGCCCCGCTGATGGCAGGCTTCCTGTCCGCCCATCCGCGATTGCAGGTCAGCCTCGACCTGGACGATCGGGTCGTCGATCTGGTGGGCGCCGGCTACGACCTGGCGATCCGGATCGGGCGCCTGGACGACTCGAGCCTGGTATCGCGCCAGATCGCCGCCAACGAGCAGGTCCTGTGCGCCTCGCCGGACTATCTGCGGCGCCGCGGTGAGCCGCAGCAGCCCGGAGACCTGGCCGGACACGATTGCCTGCTGCTGACCGGCCGCGACGGCAGACGGGATGTCTGGCACCTGACGGCTACGGACGGCACCCGGATGGAGGTGCGGGTGCGCGGCCGCTTCGAAAGCAACTACGGCGCGGTCGTGCGCGAGGCCGCGGTGGCGGGCCTCGGCATTGCCCTGCATTCGGTCTGGCACGTGTACCGCGACCTCGCCGAGGGCCGGCTGCAGGTGGTGCTGCCCGGCTATCCGCCGCCGCCCAGCGGCATCCACGCGGTGATGCCCGGCAGGGTCCTGGTGCCTCACCGGGTGCGGGCGTTCACGGACCATCTGGCGATGCACCTGTCCGACCTGCCTTGGGCGCGTCCCGGCCACCGCGAGCCGCCCCCGGCGCGCCAGGACCCCGGCCAGTTGCAGGCAAGTCGCTGAAAGCCCTATAATTCCGCTCCTGTCTGCCCTCGATGGCGGGCAGATCAAAGAATAACTACAGAATCGAACACCTACAGAGGCTCCACATGTACGCAGTACTGGTCACCGGCGGTAAGCAATACCGCGTGGCGCAGGGCGAAACGCTCCGCGTCGAGAAGCTCGAGGCCGATGCCGGCACCGAGATCACGTTCGACAATATCCTGATGCTCGGCGACAGCGACGGCATCAAGATCGGCGAAGCGCTCAAGGGCGCCAGCGTCACCGCCAAGGTCGTGGCCCAGGGCCGCGCCGACAAGGTGCGCATCATCAAGTTCCGCCGCCGCAAGCACCACATGAAGCAGCAGGGACATCGCCAGTACTACACCGAAATCGAGATCACCGGCATCGCCGGTGGCGACAAGAAGTAAGGAGAAGCAGTCATGGCACACAAGAAGGGCGTAGGTTCCTCGCGCAACGGCCGCGACTCCAACCCGAAGTACCTCGGCGTCAAGATCTTCGGCGGCCAGGCCATCGAAGCGGGCAACATCATCGTGCGCCAGCGCGGCACCCAGTTCCATCCGGGTCCGGGCGTCGGCCTGGGCCGTGACCATACGCTGTTCGCGCTGGTCGACGGGCAGGTCGCGTTCGGCGTCAAGGGTCCGAAGAAGCGTCGCACCGTGAGCGTGGTCGCACAGGCGTAAGCCTTGCGCCATGCCGAGCGAAGGGCCCCGCCGCGCGCGGGGCTTTTTGTTTCAGGGCGGTGGTCGGGGGTCTGGATGCAAGACCAAACAATCCGGGCCCGCCGCATGTTGTCATCCCGAGCACTGCGAGGGATCTCGTTTTTCCGCAACCGGGCACCAGATCCCTCGCTGCGCTCGGGATGACAAGTCATCGAGATCGCTGCGCTCGTGGTGACTGGTCACCGGGGTCGCCGCGCTCGGCATGACAGGTTGCTGAGCGGCCACGCTTGGGCGACAGGTCACCGGGCGGGCTACGCTTCGGGTCGCATGTCATCGGGCGGGCTGCGCTTGATGTGACCGGTCGCCCGGCCCGCTGCGCCCGGGTTGTTTCGAATCTGCAGTCGCCGTCCCCCAACTCCTGATCACTGAAACCAATGAAACTCGTCGACGAAGCTGAAATCACCGTCACCGCCGGCAATGGCGGCAACGGCTGCGTGGGTTTCCGGCGCGAGAAGTTCATTCCGCTCGGCGGGCCGGACGGTGGCGATGGCGGCGATGGCGGCAGCGTCTACCTGGTGGCCGACGAAAACCTCAACACCCTGGTCGATTTCCGCCACCAGAAGCAGTTCCGCGCCCAGCGTGGCGAGAACGGCATGGGCCGGCAGATGTACGGCAAGGGCGGCGAGGACGTGCTCATCGCCGTGCCGACCGGGACCGTGGTGCACAGCGTCGACACCGACGAGGTGATCGGCGACCTGACCCGCCACGGCGAACGCCTGCTGGTGGCGCAGGGTGGCCGCGGCGGCCTGGGCAACATGCACTTCAAGAGTTCGACCAACCGCACGCCCCGGCAGTCGACCACCGGCACGTCTGGCGAGGAGCGCACGCTGCGGCTGGAACTCAAGCTGCTGGCCGACGTCGGCCTGCTGGGTTTCCCCAATGCGGGCAAGAGCACACTGATCCGCGCGGTGTCGGCGGCGACGCCGAAGGTCGCGGACTATCCGTTCACCACGCTGTATCCGAACCTGGGCGTGGTCAGCGTGGAGCCGGCGCGCAGCTTCGTGATCGCCGACATCCCGGGCCTGATCGAGGGCGCGGCCGAGGGTGCGGGGCTGGGCGCGCTGTTCCTGCGCCACATCCAGCGCACCCGGCTGCTGCTGCACCTGGTCGAAATCGAGCCACTGGACGGCGGCGATGCGGTCGACCAGATCCGCACCATCGAGCGCGAGCTCCAGCGCTTCGATGCGGACCTGCTGGACAAGCCGCGCTGGCTGCTGCTCAACAAGGCCGACCTGATTCCGGCCGAAGACGCGCGTGAGCTGGCCGCACGCATCTTGTCCGAACTGGGCTGGTCCGGGCCCTGGTTCATCGTCTCGGGCCTGGCGCGCGAGGGCACCCGCGAGGTGATGCTGAAGGTGCAGGCCTACCTGGATGAACACCTGCGCAGCGAGCGCGAGGCAGCGGCGGACCTCGGCGACTGAGGCGCAGCAGGTGACAGTCCCGGAAGCGTTTGTCGGCCACGAATCCGCGCGGATATACGCGGATCAGCCGGGTGTCGCTGCTGATCCTGGCTGCACCGGCCTGATCCGCGTGTCTCCACGTCAATCCCAGGCCGGGACAGAAGCTGCCTCCGCACAAACGAAAAACCCGGCCGGAGCCGGGTCCTTCTGCAGCAGCCTGCGCCTGTGGTCAGGCGGCCTTGAGCGCCTTGATGCGGGCGGTCAGGCGGCTCTTGTGGCGGGCGGCCTTGTTCTTGTGGATCAGGCCGCGCGAGCTGAAGCGGTCGAGCAGCGGCTGGGCCACGGCGAACGCGGTTTCGGCGCCGGCGGCGTCGTTGGCGGCGAGGGCCTTGATGACCTTCTTGACGGCGGTGCGCAGCTGCGAACGCTGGGCCGTGTTGCGCGCGTTGCGCACGACGGTCTGCTTGGCGCGCTTCTTGGCGGACTTGATGTTGGCCACGATAGGATCCTGGAAACTGGTATGGAAGTGAACGGCGAAAGCCGGCCTGGGCCGGGCTTCGGAAAGACGGAGCCGGAAATTATGGGGGTTTCAGCCACTTGGGTCAACAGCCACGGCAGCCCGGGGGACCGGGCGTGAGCGGGCCGGACCCGGCACTGCCCCCCGGCGCCAGTGCGGACGCGGCGCCGCGCCGCGCGGGCCTGCTGCGCTCCACCGCGGTGTTCAGCGCGATGACGTTCATCTCGCGCATCACCGGCCTGGTCCGCGACCAGGTCTATGCGGCGGTGTTCGGCGCCAATCCGGCCATGGACGCCTTCCTGGTCGCCTTCCGCATCCCGAACTTCCTGCGCCGCCTGTCGGCCGAGGGCTCGTTCTCCATGGCCTTCGTGCCGGTGCTCTCCGAGTACCGCGAGCGCCGCGACCACGCGGCAGTGAAGGCGCTGGTGGACCGCGTCGCCGGCACCCTGCTGGCGGTGCTGCTGGTATTGACCGCGCTGGCGGTGCTGGCCGCGCCCTGGGTGATCCGGGTGTTCGCGCCGGGCTTCGACGCCGACGGCGAGCAGGGCCAGCTGGCGGCGGAGATGCTGCGCATCACCTTCCCCTATCTGCTGTTCATCTCGATGGCCTCGCTGGCCGGCGGCGTGCTCAACAGCTACCAGCGTTTCGCGGTGCCCGCGCTGTCGCCGGTGCTGCTGAACGTGGCGATGATCACCGCGGCACTGGGGCTGGCGCCGCGCATGGAGCAGCCGGTGCTGGCGCTGGCCTGGGGCGTACTGGCCGCCGGCGTCCTGCAACTGGCCTTCCATCTGCCGTCGCTGGCGCGGCTGGGGCTGCTGCCGCGGCCGCGCTGGGGCGCCGCGCACGAGGGCGTGCGGCGGGTGATGAAGCTGATGGTGCCGACCCTGTTCGGCTCTTCGGTGGCCCAGCTCAACCTGCTGCTCAACACCATCGTGGCCTCGATGCTGATCGGCGGCAGCGTGACCTGGCTGTACCTGGGCGACCGGCTGCTGGAGTTTCCGCTGGGCATGTTCGGGGTGGCGATCGGCGCGGTGATCCTGCCGCACCTGTCCAGCCGCCACGCCGTGGCCGATCCGGAAGGGTATTCGAAGGCGCTGGACTGGGGTTTCCGGCTGTGCCTGATGATCGCGGTCCCGGCCTGCCTGGGGCTGATGCTGTGCGCCGAGGCGCTGGTGGCGACGCTGTTCCAGCATGGCCGCTTCACCGCGCACGACACGCAGATGGCGCGGCTCACGGTGCTGGCGCTGTCCACGGCACTGCCCGCGTTCCTGCTGGTGAAGGTGCTGGCCCCGGCGTTCTATTCGCGCCAGGACACCCGCACGCCGGTGAAGGCGGGCGTGGTGGCGGTCGCGGCGAACATCGTGGCGACCGTGGTGTTCCTGGCAGCGCTGCTGTGGCTGACCGGGATCGGGCGCGAGGCCTGGGCGGCCGGCGGCGGCGACATCCGCGACGCGCTCAAGCTGTTGCCCGGGGCGCACGCCTGCCTGGCGCTGGCCACGGCCGTGGCCGGCTGGACCAACGCGCTGCAGCTGTGGTGGTACCTGCGCCGGGCGCAGGTGTTCCGCGCGCAGCCGGGCTGGGGCCGGTTCTGGCGCCAGCTGGCGGTGGCCAGCGTGGCGATGGCGGCCGTGGTGCTGGCCCTGCTGCTGGCCTGGGACGGATGGACCGCTTGGCACTGGAGTGAGCGGGTGTGGAAGCTGGCCGTCGTGGTGGGCACGGGAGGCCTGGTCTACGTGGCGGCGCTGTGGCTGCAGGGGATCCGACCGCGCGACCTGCGCCATTGAGCATGACGCTCGCGGATCGCGGCGGCCCGGCCGCGCACGCCGTGCCCGCAGGCCGCCCGCTATACTCCGCGGTTCACATGAGCAGGCTGTTTCGCGACGTCGATGGCGGGCCGCTGTGCCCCAACGGCAGTGTGGTCTGCATCGGCGCGTTCGACGGCCTCCATCTCGGCCATCGCGCACTGGTGCGCCACGCGGTCGATCGCGCGCGCGCGCTGGGCGTGGACGCCGTGGCCCTGAGCTTCGAGCCATTGCCGCGCGAGTTCTTCGCCGCGGCCACTCCGCCGCCGCGGCTGAGCCTGGCGCGCGGCAAGGTCGAGGGGCTGCATGAGCTGGGCATCGACTGCGTCGGCCTGCTGCGTTTCGGCGCGAAGCTGGCAGCGATGGCGCCGCAGGCCTTCGTCGAGACGGTGCTGGCCGGACGGCTGGGCGCGCGCGAGGTCTGGGTCGGGCCGGAGTTCCGTTTCGGCCATCGGCGTGCGGGTGATATCGGGGTGCTGCGGGCCGAAGGCGAGCGACACGGTTTTTCCGCCGGTGAGATCGAGCCGCTGCACCTGGACGGCGAACGCGTGTCGAGCACGCGCATCCGCCAGGCGCTGGTCGCCGGCGACTTCGACGCAGCCGCGCGCCTGCTTGGCAAGCCGTACGCGGTGTCGGGGCGGGTGGTGCGCGGCCGGCAGCTGGGCCGCACGCTGGGCTATCCGACCGCCAACCTGCGCTTCGGCGGCAAGGTGCCGGCGCTGCGCGGCATCTACGCCACGCGCGTGCACGGCATCGATGACGGCGCCGCATGGCCGTCGGTCTCGAGCTTCGGCACGCGGCCGACGGTGGGCGGCGTCGAGCCGCTGCTCGAGGCGCACCTGTTCGATTTCGAAGGCGACCTCTACGGGCGGCGCATCGAAGTCGAGTTCGTCGCGCGCCTGCGCGACGAGGAAAAGTTTCCCGACCTGCCGACCCTGGTCGCGCAGATGCATCGCGATGCCGACGAGGCCCGTCGCATCCTCCAACAGCACACCCCAGGGCGGGACACCGCGTGACCGAAGACAACGACAGCCAGCGCTACAAGTCCACCATCCTGCTGCCCGCGACGGAGTTCCCGATGCGCGGCGACCTGCCCAAGCGCGAGCCGGCCACGCTCGAGCGCTGGGAGCGCGATGGCCTGTATGCGCAAGTGCGCGACAACGCCGCGGGACGCCCGCTGTTCGTGCTGCACGACGGCCCGCCGTACGCGAACGGCGCGATCCATCTCGGCCATGCGGTCAACAAGATCCTCAAGGACATCATCGTCAAGTCGAAGTACCTGGCTGGTTTCGACGCGCCCTACGTGCCGGGCTGGGACTGCCACGGCCTGCCGATCGAGATCGCGATCGAGAAGAAGTACGGCAAGGTCGGGGTGAAGCTCGATGCGGTCGAGTTCCGGCAGAAGTGCCGTGAGTACGCGCAGGCGCAGATCGAGATCCAGCGCAAGGACTTCAAGCGCCTGGGCGTGATCGGCGACTGGGACAACCCGTATCTGACGCTGGATTTCCGCTTCGAGGCCAACGAGATCCGCGCGCTGGCCAAGATCGTCGACAACGGCCATCTGACGCGCGGCGTGAAGCCCGTGCACTGGTGCTTCGACTGCGGCTCGGCGCTGGCCGAGGCCGAGATCGAATACGCCGACAAGGTCTCGCCGGCGGTGGACGTGGCCTATGCCGCGCGCAGCCCGCAGGCGGTGGCCAGGGCGTTCGGCGTCGAGGTGCCCGAGGACGTCGAGGTCGCCGCGGTGATCTGGACGACCACGCCCTGGACGCTGCCGGCCTCGCTGGCGATCTCGATGGGCGAGGACCTGGAATACGCACTGGTCGAAGGCCCGCCGCGCGACGGCAAGCGCCGCTGGCTGGTGCTGGCCGACGCGCTGGCCGAGGGCGCGCTCAAGCGCTACGGCGTCGAGCAGGCGCAGGTGCTGGGCCGTGCGCCGGGCGCGAAGCTCGAAGGGCTGGTGTTCGCGCATCCGTTCTACGATCGACGCGACATCCCGGTGCTGCTGGGCGACCACGTTTCGGCCGAGGACGGCACCGGCGCGGTCCACACCGCGCCGGGGCACGGCCAGGAGGACTATGCGGTCAGCAGGCAGTACGGCCTGATCGACCGCTACAGCGCGGCCGAACTCAATCCCGTCGACGGACGCGGCGTGTACCTGCCTTCGACGCCGCCTGCCGATGGTGTCGAACTCGCCGGCCAGCACATCTGGAAGGCCAACGACGCGATCGTCGAAGTGCTGCGCGCGAGCGGCGCGCTGCTCGCGGCGCGCAAGCTCGAGCACAGCTATCCGCACTGCTGGCGGCACAAGACGCCGATCGCGTTCCGCGCCACGCCGCAGTGGTTCATCTCGATGGACCAGGCCAACCTGCGCGCCGACGCGCTGGAGGCGATCAAGGGCGTGGGCTGGTTCCCGGGCTGGGGCGAGGCGCGCATCGCCGGCATGGTCGAAGGGCGGCCGGACTGGACGATCTCGCGCCAGCGCACCTGGGGCGTGCCGATCGCGCTGTTCGTGCATCGCGAGACCGGCGAGCCGCATCCGCGCAGCACCGAGCTGATGCGGCAGGTGGCCGACCGCGTCGAGCAGGGCGGCGTGGACGTGTGGTACACGCTCGATGCCGCTGAATTGCTGGGCGACGAGGCCGCGCAGTACGAGAAGATCACCGACATCCTCGATGTCTGGTTCGACTCGGGCGTCACCCACGAGGGCGTGCTGCTCGAGCGTGGTTTCGGCAAGCCGGCCGACCTGTACCTGGAAGGTTCCGACCAGCATCGCGGCTGGTTCCAGTCGTCCCTGCTCACCGGCGTGGCCATCGACAAGGCTGCGCCGTACCGGCAGTGCCTGACCCACGGTTTCACCGTGGACGAGCACGGCCGCAAGATGTCCAAGTCGCTGGGCAACGGCATCGAGCCGCAGGACATCATGAAAACGCTGGGCGCGGATATCCTGCGCCTGTGGATCGCCAGCGCCGACTACAGCAACGAGATGTCGCTGTCGCAGGAAATCCTCAAGCGCAATGCCGATGCCTATCGCCGCATCCGCAACACGGCGCGCTTCCTGCTCGGCAACCTCAATGGTTTCGAACCGGCGCGGCACCTGTGCGCGCCGGACGACATGCTCGCATTCGACCGCTGGATCGTGCATCGCGCCTGGGAAGTGCAGGAGAAGGTCAAGGCCGCATACACGCGCTACGACTTCTCCGAAATCGTGCAGCTGCTGCTCAACTTCTGCAGCGTCGACCTGGGCTCGCTGTACCTGGACGTGACCAAGGACCGGCTCTACACCATGCGCGAGGACTCGCGTGGCCGGCGCAGCGCGCAGAGCGCGATGTACCACGTCACCGAAGCCTTCGTGCGCTGGATCGCGCCGGTGCTGAGCTTCACCGTCGAGGAGATGTGGGGCTACCTGCCGGCGCCGGCCACGGGCGAGCGCGAGCGCAACGTGCTGATGGCCACCTGGTACGAGGACCTGGTGCCGCTGCCGGCGGATGCGCCGCTGTCGGCAAACGATTTCGAGCGCCTGCTCACCCTGCGCGAGAACGTGGCCAAGGTGCTGGAGCCGATGCGCGCCAGCGGCGAGATCGGCGCGGCGCTGGAGGCCGAGGTGGAACTGCACGCCGGTACCGCCGACCAGATCCGTGTCGCGCCGCTGGTCGACGAGCTGCGCTTCTTCCTGATCAGCGGCGACGTGAAGGTGCTGCCCTTTGCCGGGGACGAGTCGCGGATCGTCGCGACGCCGACGACCAAGCCCAAGTGCGTGCGCTGCTGGCACCACCGCGCGGACGTGGGCACGAGTGCGCAGCACCCGCAGCTGTGCGGTCGCTGCGTGTCGAACGTGGAAGGCCCGGGCGAGGATCGCAGGTGGTTCTGAGTGGCGCCGGACCTGCACCCGAACGCACGCACACGCATACGCGCACCGCACGCAATGCACGGGCCCCTTTAGGAGCGGCTTCGGCCGCGATCAGGGCGTCCGCTGCGAGAGTTTTTCCTGGGACCTGCGATCGCGGCTGAAGCCGCTCCTACAGGCGGGTGGCACGGCCGCCGAAGACATCAAGAGAACCACAATGAGCCCGACCACACGACCCAACGCGCTGCCCTGGCTGATCCTCTCGGCGGTCGTCATCGTCCTCGACCAGCTGAGCAAATGGTGGGTGCTGACCAGCCTGCCCGAGTACACCGCGATCCCGGTGATCGAAGGGGTGTGGAACTGGTACCGCACCTACAACACCGGCGCGGCCTTCAGCTTCCTGGCTGGCGCAGGCGGCTGGCAGAAATGGTTCTTCACCGTACTGGGCGTGGGCATCAGCGGCCTGCTCGCGTTCTGGCTGTCGCGCACGCCGCGTGGCGACTGGCGCACCGCGTTGCCGTTCGCCCTGGTGATCGGCGGCGCGCTGGGCAACATCATCGACCGCCAGCTCCACGGCCACGTGGTCGACTTCATCCAGTGGCACTGGAAGGAGTACTACTGGCCGGCCTTCAACATCGCCGACTGTGCGGTGGTGGGCGGGGCGATCGGCATCGCGCTGTTCGGGCTGTTCCAGGGCAAGGGCGCTGAGGGTACGAAGCGCTCCTGACGGCGAGGGTCGGCCCGCGCCCTGAAACTCCGGGCGATGCGGGGTACACCTCCCGACGGCAGCCTGGACCGGGCCCTGTCGCCCATCGCGGGGTTCGCAGCGCGCCCGGGCAGGCAGCCGCGGCCAGGGTCGCTCCCACAAGACCCAGACTCGCTGGCACACCGTGTTCCGGCGCGGTTGCCCAGCGGAGCGCTACACTGCGCGCCATGGACATCGTCCTCGCCAATCCCCGTGGTTTCTGTGCCGGTGTCGACCGCGCCATCGAGATCGTCAAGCGCGCCATCGAGACGCTCGGTGCGCCCATCTACGTGCGCCACGAAGTGGTCCACAACCGTTTCGTGGTCGAGGACCTGCGTCGCCGCGGCGCGATCTTCGTCGAGGAACTCGATGAAGTGCCCGACGGCAACACGGTGATCTTCAGCGCCCACGGCGTCTCCCAGGCGGTGCGCGAGGAGGCGACGCGGCGCGGCCTGAAGGTGTTCGACGCCACCTGTCCGCTGGTGACCAAGGTGCACCTGGAAGTCGCACGCCAGTGCCGCGCCGGGCGCGACGTGGTACTGATCGGGCATGCCGGGCACCCGGAGGTCGAAGGCACGATGGGGCAGTGGAAGGCCGAAGCCGGCAGCGGCCGCATCTACCTGGTCGAAGACCTGGAAGACGTGGCCTGGCTGGATCCCTCGCAGCCGGCCAACATCGCCTACACCACGCAGACCACGCTGTCGGTGGACGACACCCGCGGCATCATCGCCGCGCTGCGCGCGCGCTTCCCGCTCATCCAGGGCCCGAAGAACGACGACATCTGCTACGCCACGCAGAACCGCCAGGACGCAGTGCGCGAACTGGCCCAGCAGTGCGACCTGGTGCTGGTGGTCGGCTCGCCCAACAGCTCCAACTCCAACCGCCTGCGCGAACTGGCCGAGCGCGATGGCGTGGAGTCCTACCTGATCGACGGCGCCGCCGAGATCGACCCGGAGTGGCTAGTGGGCCGTCGCCATATCGGCGTCACCGCCGGCGCGTCGGCGCCGGACGTGCTGGTGCAGGGCGTGCTGACGCGCCTGCGGGAACTGGGCGCCAGCGCCGTGCGCGAACTGCACGGTGAACCCGAGAGCATGGTCTTCGCCCTGCCCAAGGAACTGCGCCTGCAGCTGGTCGACTGACCCCGCCTGCGGTGCCGCAACGAAAAAGCCCCGCAATGCGGGGCTTTCACGTATCTGGTGCCGGAAATAGGAATCGAACCTACGACCTACGCATTACGAATGCGCCGCTCTACCAACTGAGCTATTCCGGCTTGGGACGCGAATTCTAGGGAGCGCGGCGCCTGCGGTCAATCAACCAGTTGCAGGCGCAGTTCCTTGGGCAGGGCGAAGACCATGTTCTCCGGCTCGCCCGACAGCTCGCGCAGGACGTCCGCGCCGAGTTCGCGCAGGCGGTCGAGCACGCCCTGGACGAGGATGTCGGGCGCCGATGCGCCTGCGGTCACGCCGATGTGGCGGCGGCCTTCGACCCAGCGCGGGTCGACTTCCTCGGCGCCGTCGATCAGATAAGCCTCCACGCCGTCGCGCTCGGCAAGCTCACGCAGGCGGTTGGAGTTGGAGCTGTTCGGAGATCCAACGACCAGCACCAGATCGCACTCGCGCGCGAGGTCATAAGGCGCCCCTAAGCCAGAGCGCGCCCAATTACGTTGCTCGCGCGTCGATAGCAACCGCCCCTCGAAAAGAGAAGGCGATCCCGTACTCAATCGTATTCCCCCTGGTCAACTGATCCCATTCCCCGTGGAAGTGCTTCTTGTGTAGGTAGATGTCCGTCGCATACTCGACGCAGCGAACGAATAGGTAAGCCGGCCGGACAACGCCAGTAGTCCCGACGAACTTTTTCACAACCCCGTCGACCTTGACTGGCTCCGACGACTCATTGATCGATCTCGGAGGAAGCTTCGCATGCTCGAGGGCTCTGAAATACTCAGTAGCCTTCCGCCTATCGCCAAAAATAAACTCGTGGCGCGCGTACAGAAACTGTGCCTCGTATCTCGAATCACCATCCGAGAAGCTTCTCCTGAGATGGTCGATAATTTCCCGAGCATTCAAAGATTCGTCCTGCGCGCGCAGACAATCGGCTATAGCAAAATGTACCTCCTTCAGAGGACCCGCAGCTTTCAGGGTCTCGCTCAGAACACGAATTGCATCGCCAAATCTTCCGTCCGACTTGAATTTCTGAGCCAGCCGGATCGCGATAAATACCGTGTGCTTATCGGCTTTATGGGCTCGCTCTAAAATAGAGGTTGCCTTGGGGTGCTGATCCATTACAGTTGCGAGACGAGATTCAACGGCAGCCAGGTACGAGTCGCGGGGAAATTGCTGTTGAAACTTGGAAAGAACTGTTTGGATATCTTTCAGAAGCTCACCAACACGACGCAGAGATGCCTCATCCGGCTCATCAAGTCGCTCCATAAGCTCATCGATAAGCAGATCACATTTCAAGATGAAAGGATGCGGGTCCCGCGTGCTAGAAATTAGTCGATCAAGAAGCGCTCTTGCCTCCTGGCGCTTCTTGTCACGATCCAGCTGAATTTTCGACTCTCTTGCCTGACGCCGTAGAATCGAGGCTTTGACGTGTAAGGTCGACTTTGTTGGCTTACCGTCCCGCGAACTACCAATAGCCTGCTCAATAAGATGTCTTGCCCTCGGAAGATCACCATTCTTGTGAAGAAGCTCGAACTGCGCGATATGCTGATCGACAACCTCCTGAGACAATCCTGAGTCTTGAGCTGCACGGAAAACCGCGTACGCGTAACTTTTATCAGTAAAGTCAGCAACAATCTGCTTGGCACGGATCAATTTCGTCACAGCTTCATTGTCGGTTCCATATCCAGTGTTCAAGGACTGAATAATCCTGACAAGCTGCGCCGATCTCTCCTCCTCACCTGGCACGGCCGCATCAAATACAAGCTTGGCAATGCTTGGGTGACGTGATTTATACACATAATCACCAGCACTTGACCAGAACTGAGTCTGCACAACATGCTCTAGCGGTTTAAAAAGCCGCTCGTGAAAGTCGGCGAGGCGTATTCCGCTAATGCGAGATATCGTGCCTGCTCGCACGGGAACACCGACTCGATGAACGGTACAGATGTCCAAGTACAGGCGCTGAGCTTCGGTCGGAACTACATTTATATATTCATCCGCTACGATTTCTGAAAATGATTTACCACCAGTTGCCTCATGAAGGGCAACTAGAAGCTGATTCTGAAGCTTTGACTTCAAATACTTAATTGATTCTTCCAGTGAGAATGAAGACATGTAACCAAGGCAATCATTCTTCTTGAGGTTTAGCACCAACTGTCCAATCTCTGATTCCGTGAGATCCAGAAGGTCATAAGTTTCTTCGACGTAAGGGCTTAGCTCCCCACCATCGACATTCCATTCATTAGTTCTTGCGCAGCCTACGAGTCTAATAGGAACCTTCTGTTTCTTGGCTTTCCTGAAAAGACCCTCAACCTCGTCTTTAATATCTAACAGTGAGTCAGATAAAAGCGTCAACGGTTCAGCTATCAACTCTTGAAGTTCAAATAAGTGATCAGCGTCAATTAGGGCGCCAGGCCGCAGGAAGAAGACAGGCTTACCGTAGGAAATTGCCGCCTCCCAAGCGAACCTCTTCAATGACGTTGACTTACCACTTCCAGCATAGCCAAGCAGCACGTAAAGCTCTGGGCCCGAAATTTCCTTATCGGAAATTATTGTGGCGAGCAGGAGTTCCTCCGTAACACCCCGATCAACATCGAATGAACGGCCTATCCAGGAGAATCCGTCACTGTTGCCCCTGTAAAAATCTCGAGCACTTACGACGCCCTGGTCAATATCGGCATGAATAAGATCAACATGATCCGATAGATAAGCCGAAAGCCCAGCAGACGGTCGATTACTTCCAGTTATGAATTTTGATAAAGGACCTGAAGAATTTCTCTCAACCCCGGCAAGGGTAAGCTTGATGTCGGAAATATTTTCCGCCATATAGGTCATCAATCCGTCGAACGTCCCCCGGACAGCGTCAACCTTTCTCTCCGCCCACATCGACACCTCAGCATCAATGAGGTCAGGATTGCAAAGCACGTATCTCTTATGCGGCACGGTCGCATCGAACACATCGAAAAGAATATCTCTAACGTTCTCATCCGCAATTGAGTAACCGCAGAAAATAATCGGATGGTCGAAACACCAGTCTTTCAGATAGCTAAAAAGCCTTTGTCGTCTATTTCTATATCTCGCGTACTCGCTACTACTGAGAATTAGAGGCAGGCCAACGTCATTTAGGCGTGAAACGCAGCCATGAAGTTTAAGGAGCGGCACAACAGACCTATCTCCCACCGCTGAAGCAAAGTCGTCTTCATCGGAAATGATCGGATGCAGCTTCTGCTTCGGCGAACGACCATTCTCGTATCCCCGCTCGATCGAAAGATCATAATTTGTTGTGACAATTGCCTTCCAACGGTATCGACTTATTGCAACATGCGAATCAGTAGTTTGAAGAGGCTCATAAAGAGCTCCTATATGCCGTTGCATTGTCAAGATATCGGCTGAAGATTTGACAAGATCGCCAACAGCTTGTAGAGACTTTTGCTTAGCCTGGCCGCCCAAAAATGTGTCACACAAGGAATCGCGTAGCCCGTTAGCAGATAACCCTTTCTGGCCCTTAGAGTCGCGGCACTCAAATGACGCACCTGACCCCAAGAAGAGAACAGCCTCACCCTTAGCAATGAGGTCCATCGTGTATGGCGGAATGTTCCAACTGTTCAAAGCCCCACTCCCTGTTAGCTTGCTTGCTCAGACTGCCTCCAAGCTCTGAAATTAGACCAATCCCTGAATCCATCGAGCGCCGCATACACAATGCCACGCTTCAAAGAGAACGAGCCTCAATCGCGACCTTACTAATCAAATACTTAGACGCCTGGCGTCTAGCCCTCTTCGTACTGTAAGCGCCTCGTAAGCCACTTAGGCCTTACTCCTCAGAGCCATTAAGGGGCGCCCTGGGGCGCACCCTTTCAACAGCGCTACAGGGCTAGCTCCCCCACCCTCAGGTGGCGCTCACAAGGGCATTCAGCGGGCGCCAGGCGCTCCCGTAAGCTACTTGCTTTGACGCTTGGCGATCAACACGTCGTGGTATTCGCCGTAATGAGCCCGCGCGCCGTCTGAGATCGCCACACGACCCGCCTTGTCTACCACGAGAAATCCGGGGTGGCGGCTCACAGCGTTCCCAGGACCGAAAGCTCGTTCAGCCGGTTGCGCAGCTCGTCGCTGACGCGCAGCGCCAGCGCCACGATCGTCAGGGTGGGAAATGCCCATCCGCCGGTCGGGAACACCGAGCTGCCGGCGACGTACAGGTTGTCGACGCCATGCACCCGGCACTGCGTGTCGACCACGCCGCTGGCAGGTGAGTCGGCCATGCGGGTAGTGCCGATGTGGTGTGCGGTACCGTGGACGTGCGGGACGGCGTTGGCATCGCGCAACCACTCGGCCGGTTCGAAATCGCATTCGAAGCGGGTCGCCACGTCGGCGCTGATGAGGCTGGCGGCGCCACGGATGCTGGCCTGGTCGACCGCGGACAGGCGCCAGTCCATGCGCACCTTGCGCAGCCCCAGCGCATCCCGGTCCTCGGACAGCAGGATGCGGCTGTCGCGATTGGGCGCCTGTTCGAAATAGCCGACCATCTCCACGCGATCGGTGTCCACGGCGCTGCGCCGGGCGAGTTTGCGCCGCCCCGCCTGGAAGATATCGCCCGCATGCAGGGCCGTGCGCAGGGCCAGGCGGCCGCGGTTTGTCGACGCGTCGTGTGCCTGGATCTGCTGGGGAATGTCCTGCGCCAGCGCGTCGAGCACCTCGTGCTCCACGCTCTGGCTCTCGTCGGTCGGAGCGCGCGTCCGGCGCAGCGACGCGCGCAGGGCGCGCAGCGATGCCAGTCCGCGCGACGCGGGTTGCTCGACCGCGAATGGCCGCGCGCGCGCGCTGAGCAGCCGGTGGGTCTGCTGGGCCGACGCCGACAGGCTGAGCTGGTGATAGGCGGGGCAGGGCGCGTCGTCGAGCGCGCGGCTGTAGAGGTTGGCCAGCAGGTCCAGCGCGCCTGCGCGGAACGTGCCGAGCCCACAACGCGGGTGGTCCATGAAGTAGCGGCCGACCAGGTCGCGGTCGTTGCCCAGGCCTGCGGGCGCGACGTCGTCGGACAACAGCAACAGCCGTGCGTTCTCGATGCCGCCGGTCGCGAGCACGAAGTAGCGGGCGCTGACATGGCCGCGGCGGCCATCGGTGGTGCCGATCAGCGCGCGACGCACCGCCGAGGCGTTGTCGAGGGCCTCGAGGCGAAGCACGTTCGCATGCAGCACCAATTGCACGTTGGGCGAGGTACGCAACAGCTCGAGGTGCGCCTGGCCGAAGTCGAGGGGACTGATCCGGCTGGTGCGGTTGTCGAGGTTGGGCGAGGGTGCGCCGCCATTGCCGGACGAGAGGTAGGTGCCGTCGCCGAAGTCGCCGGGATCGACGCGGCAGACCTTGTTGGCGCGCACGTAGTAAGGCGCCAGCGTGTCCCACCCGATCGGCCAGCCGCTTTCGGGCACCCACTCGCGCGTTGCCATCTCGGTCGAGCTCATCGGAATGCAGCCGCCGCCCCACAGGCGGGTCGAGCCGCCGAAGGTACGCAGGCGGCTGAAGGCGGGGTCTAGCGGATGCGGCCCGACCGATTCCCCTGCGTTCAAGGCCTGGCTTGCGCGCTCGCTGCGCAGGCCGCCGCTTTCGAGCAGGCAGACCTTCCAGGGCGTGTTGGCGAGCTCGGCGGCGATGGTGATGCCGGCCGGCCCGCCGCCAATGATGCAGACGTCCGCGTCGAAGGCGTCCGGGCAGGCGGGTGAGCTGAAATCGTCGATCATCGGGGGTCGGGGCTCTGCGGCAGGTTCCGGTCTGTCTCAGGAGCGCAGACGGGACTCCGGTACGCTGACGGCCGGATCAGAAAAGTTCAACGTGAATATGGCCAAGGCGCGGACAGCCTACGTGTGCAGTGAGTGTGGCGCGGACTTCAGCAAGTGGCAGGGGCAATGCGGTGCCTGCGGTGCCTGGGACACGCTGTCGGAGATCGTGCTGGAAAGTGCCGCGGCCGTGAAATCGCCGGCGTCGCGCCGCAGCGGCTGGGCGGGCAAGGTCGATCCCCCCAGGGTCACCGCGCTCAAGGACGTGCAGCAGGGCGATGAGGTGCGGGTGTCGACCGGCATCGGCGAGTTCGACCGCGTGCTGGGCGGCGGCCTGGTGGCGGGCGCGGTGGTGCTGGTCGGTGGGGACCCTGGCATCGGCAAGTCGACCCTGCTGCTGCAGGCGGTGGCGTCGATGGCCGCGACGCTGCCCGGCCTGTACGTGACCGGCGAGGAGTCGCTGGCCCAGGTCGCTGGCCGCGCCTCGCGGCTCGGCCTGCCCATCGAGGGCGTGGATGCGCTGGCCGAAACCGGGGTCGAGCGCATCCTCGAGCAGGCCGCGAAGCTGCGGCCGCGGATCATCGTGGCCGATTCGGTGCAGACGCTGTGGACCGAATCGCTGACCGCCGCGCCGGGCTCGGTGAGCCAGGTGCGCGAGAGCGCGGCGCGGCTGGTGCGCTATGCCAAGGAGACCGGCACCGCGGTCTTCCTGGTCGGCCACGTCACCAAGGAGGGCGGCATCGCCGGGCCGCGCGTGCTCGAGCACATGGTCGATGCGGTGCTGTATTTCGAGGGTGATTCGGGCAGCCGCTTCCGCGTGCTGCGCGCGTTCAAGAACCGCTTCGGCGCGGTCAACGAGCTGGGCGTGTTCGCGATGGGGGACAAGGGGCTGAAGGAGGTTCCCAATCCTTCGGCGATCTTCCTGTCGGGGGGCAGCTCGCAGCAGCCGGGCAGTTGCGTGATGGTCACGCGCGAGGGCACGCGGCCTTTGCTGGTCGAAGTGCAGGCGCTGGTGGACGCCTCGTCGCTGTCGAATCCGCGCCGGGTCGCGGTGGGCCTGGAAGGGAACCGAATGGCGATGCTGCTGGCGGTTCTCCACCGGCACGGCGGCGTGGTCACCGGCGACCAGGATGTGTTCGTCAACGTGGTCGGCGGCATCCGCGTGCAGGAGACGGCGGCCGACCTGCCGGTGCTGCTGTCGGTGCTGTCCTCGCTGCGCGACGCCCCGCTGCCGGAGAAGACCATCGCGTTTGGCGAGGTGGGACTGTCGGGCGAGATCCGGCCCGTGCCCAACGGCGAGGAACGCCTGAAGGAAGCGGCGACGCACGGCTTCCTGCGTGCCATCGTGCCCAAGGCGAATGCGCCCAAGGCGGGCAGCTACAAGGGGATGCAGGTGGTCGGCGTCGAGCGACTGGCCGACGCGCTGGAACAGGTATGAGCCTGCCTGCACCGCATGCCGCGCGCGGATCGCTCGCTCGCGCCGTGTCGGTGCTGCTGCATCCGTTTGCCGTGTTCATGGCACTGGCGCTGCTGGCCGCATGGCGGCTCGATCCGGCCAGCGTGCCGCGCACGGCGGCCGGCATCGTGGTGGCAGTCGCGATTGTCTGGGCCTTCGTCCTGCAGCGCAGGCGATCGGGACGCTGGCAGACCGTCGATGCCTCGCGCCCGCAGGAGCGGCCCGCGCTCTACCTGCTGGTCCTGGCGGTGGCCGGCGGCTACTGGTGGTGGCTGGGCGGAAGTGGCTCACCGGCGTCGATCGGCGTGCTGGCGGCGATCGCCATGCTGTGCGCGGCCGGCCTCGCCAACCGCTGGATCAAGCTGTCGCTGCACATGGCGAGCCTGGCGTTCGCCGGCGTTGCATTGCTTGGCCTGGTGCCGATGGCCGGGCTGGTCGCACTCGCACTGATGCCGTTGCTGGGCTGGTCGCGGCTGCGGATGGGGCGGCATGCGCTGTCCGAAGTGCTGGGCGGCGCCGTGCTCGGGCTGGCCTGCGCTGCGGCGCTGCTCGTGATGCAGTGAATCAACCGCGGCGCCGCCTGCAGGAAGGACGCAGGGATCCAGTCCGCACGGTCACCACAGCGTTGGGGCGTCCACGACTACGCGGCCACGCGTGGTGCGTCTAGGCCGATGGTGGCGCCACGCGACGCGATTCGTTGCGCCGACACCGCTCCCCGTTTCGATACGGGTGTATCACGATCCGTGGCACTGCGCAGCCATTCGCCTTTCATCCCGCAACGCGGGCGTGTGGGGCTGTTACAGGCGGACGTGGCGCGATACCGGCTGCAGGTCGGGCAGGGCGCCGTCGCCATCCGCGGCCGCGGCAATGACGCGGTCTGCCTCCTCGACCTCGATGCCCTCGGCCGCATACCAGGATGGGTTGTAGTAGCTGTGCGCGTAGCGTTCGCCGCCATCGCACAGGATGGTGACGATCGAACCCGATTCGCCGCGCGCACGCATCGACTGTGCGACCCGCAGCACGCCGACGAAGTTGGTGCCCGTCGAACCGCCGACGCGCCGCCCAAGCCTGCGGTTGACGTAGCGCATGGCCGCCAGGCTCAGCGCATCGGGCACCTTGACCATCGCATCGACGCATCCGGGGATGAAACTGCGCTCCGTCCGCGGCCGGCCGATGCCTTCGATGCGCGAGGCCTGCGTCGGCTGTTCCGGCGGCGGCAGGCCCTGCGCCAGCGCCGCGTAGTGCGCATGGAAGGCCGAATGCTGCGGGTCCGTGCACAGCACCCAGGTGCACAGGCCGCGATAGCTCGCGTAGCGGCCGATGGTGGCGCTGGTTCCGCCGGTGCCGGCGCTGCAGACCACCCAAGCCGGCACCGGATGCGGCTCCTGCTCCATCTGCCGGAAGATCGACTCGGCGATGTTGTTGTTGGCGCGCCAGTCGGTCGCGCGCTCGGCGTAGGTGAACTGGTCCATGAAGTGGCCACCGCTTTCCTGCGCCAGGCGCACCGATTCGGCCGCAATGTCGCGCGCGTCGCGCACCAGGTGGCAGCGCCCGCCGTGGAACTCGATCGCCGCGATCTTCTCGGGCGAGGTCGAGGCCGGGATCACCGCCACGAACGGCAGCCCGAGCAGCTTCGCAAAGTAGGCCTCCGATACCGCGGTCGAGCCGCTGGATGCCTCGACCACCGTGCTGCCCGCGTGCAGCCAGCCGTTGGCGAGCGCATACAGGAACAGCGAGCGCGCCAGCCGGTGCTTGAGGCTGCCGGTGGGGTGGCTGGACTCGTCCTTGAAGTACACGTCGATGCCGGGGAAACCCGGCAGCGTCAGCGGAATCAGGTGGGTGTCGGCCGAGCGGTTGAAGTCGGCCTCGATCCGCCGGATCGCCGCGCTGGTCCAGGCGTGATGGCCGCGGCAGGCGAGGTGGCTGGAATCGTCGAGGAGGGGCATGTCGTGCAGCGGAGACGGGAAGCGGCCATTCTCGCCCATTCGCCGGTTGCGTACCGGCGCACCTGGTTTGCGCCGTCCGTACGCCGGCGGCAGACTGCCGCGACCGCCCGGGGAGATGCACGCATGTCGAAGGGAATCCGCTGCCTGGGCCTGGCCTGGCTGTTCGCGCTGGTCCTTCTGCTGGGCGCAGCGCCTTCACGCGCCGAAGCGCCGGTCGAACGGTTCGGGGTCCCGGGGCCGCTGCATCTGGATGGACAGGCGTTCCACTTCGCCTGGAGCAGCCACCCGTACCCGCACTTCTACAAGCAGGAATACCTGCCCGAGGGGCAGGCCCTGGCCAGCTACGGGCAGATGCTGATGATCGACGTGCTGCTCGGTGAGGCCGGCCCGCGCGAACTGGCGCAGGCCAAGGTGGCCGAGCTGGAGGCACGGAAGGCCGCCGACCCCGTGGTCAACTACGACCTGATCGAGAAGGCAGATGGATCGAGCTACGTGCTCGACTTCGTGGTCTCGGGTCGCACGCCCGGCGGAGAGCCGATCGTCGAGTGGAATGCCTACCGCTACGAGGTGCTGCCCGGCGCTGCGGTGATGCTGGGCATCAGCCGCCGCGGCTATGGTCACGAAGGGGCGCGCAGTTTCCTGGTGGACGAGATGAAGCCGCGGCGCCAGGCCTGGATCTCGGAGCTGGCGCGGCTGGACATGCCCGCCATCGCGCTGCCCGCCCCCTGAGGGCGCGGCTCAGGCGCGCTGCAGCACCAGCTCCAGCACGAACTTGCTGCCGAAGAAGGCCAGCACCAGCAGCGCCATCGCCACGAGCGTGAGGCGCACGGCTTTCGCGCCTCGCCAGCCGCGCCGCCAGCGGCCCACCAGCAGCGCACCGAACACCAACCACGACAGGATGCTGAGCACCGACTTGTGGATCAGGTGCTGGGCGAAGAAGTCCTGGACGAACAGGATGCCGGTCAGCAGGGTCGCGGTGAGCAGGACGAAGCCGACCCAGATCGTACGGAACAGCAGCGACTCGAGCTCGGTCAGTGGCGGCAGCACCCGCAGCCAGGCGTGGAACTCGCGCCGCCGCAGGGTGCGCTCCTGGGCCCACAGCATGATCGCCAGCACCGCTGCGATCGCGAGGGTGGCGTAGGCAAGCAGGGCCAGCCAGGCGTGCAGTTCCACGCGCCAGTCGAGGTCGCGCGCCGGTGTGCCCCCGGAAAGCGCGTAGCCCAGCAGCGAAAGCGCCGCCACCGGGAACACCACCACCCCCAGCGCACCCATGCGCCCGCTCGCGGCGTAGAGCGTGGTCAACCCGGCCATGCCCAGGGCCACGAGCGACAGCGCCGAGAAAAAGTGCAGGTCGACGCCTGCGCCCGCGCGCCAGGCGAGGAAATGGAACAGGCCGTGCAGCGCGACCGCGCTGACCGCGGTCAGCAGCCAGAAACCCGCGCTGGCGCCGCCCCGGGCCTGCAGCCGGCGCACGACCAGCCAGGCGGCCAGCAGGTAGAACGCGGCGGAGATGAGAACGATTGGCATCGCGAAAGTGTCGCACGAACCCGGCGCCCGGGGCAGCGGTCGGATCGGTTCCGCAGGCCGGGCAGCGGCGGCCCGCTATAATCGGCGGCCCTGCTTTTTCCGCGATGTTTCCGCCATGTTCGAATCGCTCACCCAGCGCCTGTCCGGCACCATCGACCGCCTGCGCGGCCGCGGCCGGCTGACCGAGGAGAACATCCGCGAGGCCACCCGCGAGGTGCGCATCGCCCTGCTCGAGGCCGACGTCGCCCTGCCGGTGGTGCAGGCCCTGGTGGAGCGGATCAAGGTCCGCGCCGTCGGCCAGGAAGTGCTGAAGTCGCTGACGCCCGGCCAGGCGCTGATCAAGGTGGTGCGCGATGAGCTCACCGCGGTGATGGGCGCGCAGGCCAGCGACCTGAACCTCAACGTCCCGGCGCCGGCGGTGATCCTGATGGCCGGCCTGCAGGGCGCGGGCAAGACCACCACGGTCGGCAAGCTGGCGCGCCTGCTCAAGGACAAGCGCAAGAAGAAGGTGATGGTGGTCAGCGCCGACGTCTATCGTCCGGCCGCGATCGAGCAGCTCAAGACCCTGGCCGGGCAGACCGGCGTGCTGTTCTTCCCGTCCGAGGCCGGCCAGCAGCCGGTGGATATCGTGCGGGCCGCGATCGCCGATGCGAAGAAGTCCTTCGCCGACGTGCTGATCGTCGACACCGCCGGCCGCCTCGCCATCGATGAAGCGATGATGGCGGAGATCAAGGCGCTGCACGCCGCCGTCAATCCGGTCGAAACCCTGTTCGTGGTCGACTCGATGACCGGCCAGGACGCGGCCAATACGGCGAAGGCCTTCGGCGAAGCGCTGCCGCTGACCGGCGTGGTGCTGACCAAGACCGACGGCGACGCCCGCGGCGGTGCGGCGCTGAGCGTGCGCTATGTCACCGGCAAGCCGATCAAGTTCATCGGTACCAGCGAGAAGACCGACGGCCTGGACGTGTTCCATCCCGATCGCGTCGCCAGCCGCATCCTCGACATGGGCGACGTGCTGTCGCTGGTCGAGCAGGTCGAGCAGCAGGTCGACAAGGACAAGGCCGCCAAGCTGGCCGAGAAGGTCGCCAAGGGCAAGA
>Ga0247738_10000087_pt1 | contig 54795 bp, 44 predicted proteins | sample UWRJL013104B2_FD_180936 | JGI IMG/M metagenome (GOLD analysis project Ga0247738, IMG submission 180936) | Plant litter microbial communities from Arlington Agricultural Research Station in Wisconsin, United States - UWRJ-L013-104B-2 | ecosystem: Environmental > Terrestrial > Plant litter >...
TCACTCACCGACAAGAATATCCTGCCCGTGCATGGCGTGCCGCTGTTGCTCTGGTCGGCCGCCGCCGCGCGACGGAGCCGCTATGTGACGCGCTTCTACGCCAGCAGCGACTGCGAGCGCATTCTCGAGACGGCAGCTTTGGGCGGCTACACGCCGATCACGCGCCCCCCCGAACTCGCCAGCGCAACTGCGCAAAGCAGCGATGCCGTGCGCCATGCCTTCGAGATCATGGAACAGGACGGGCCGATCGACATACTTGTCGTCCAGCATGCCAATGTCGGCACGATCAGCGAGCAGCAGATCGACGCCTGCATCGAATTGCTGCTGGCCAATGAGCAGGCGACGGCCGTCGTGCCCTCCCACCAGCATTCCGACTATCATCCCATGCGCGCGCGCCGCCTGCGCGCCGATGGAACGCTGGAGCCTTTCGTGGACGAGGCGGGCATGTCGGCCAACCGCCAGGACCTGCCGACTGCGCTGTTCTTCGATCATAGCTTCTGGGTGCTGCGTGGCCGCAAGGCTGTGTTCGATCCACAGGGCCAGCGGCCATGGCCGTGCATGGGCTCGCACATCCTGCCCTATGAGACGCAGGGATGCCGCGACGTCCATGATCATGCCGATCTGGACATGACGGCGCAGTGGCTGATCGACAATGCCATCCCGCGCCCGACCTTCGCGCCGCCGGCGTCCGTTATCGCTGCCTGAAAACGGCTCGGTTGGCGGATGGCGGGGCCTTCTGCTAGGCAGCGCTCATGACAGACGTTTCAATCGGATCGCATATTCTCGCCAATGACCGGCCGCTGGCACTGATCGCCGGGCCATGCGCGATGGAAAGCCGCGCCCATGCGCTGGAAATGGCGCAGGCGCTTGTCGAAATGACCAGCACGCTGGGCATGCCGCTCATCTACAAGTCGAGCTTCGACAAGGCGAACCGCACATCGCACAATGCCCCGCGCGGCATCGGCATGAGCGCGGCGCTGGAGATTTTCGCGGAAGTGAAGGAGCGCTTCGGCTGCCCTGTCATCACTGACATTCATGAAACAGATCAATGCCAGCCCGTCGCGGACGTGGTCGATGTGCTGCAGATCCCGGCCTTTCTCTGCCGGCAGACCGATCTGCTGCTCGCGGCCGCCAATACCGGCGCTGCCGTCAATGTGAAAAAGGGCCAGTTCCTCGCGCCCTGGGACATGGCCAATGTCGCGGCCAAGCTCAAAAGCACCGGCAATGAGCGCATTCTCCTCACCGAGCGTGGCGCGAGCTTCGGCTACAATACGTTGGTCTCGGACATGCGGGCGCTGCCGATCCTCGCAGCGACGGGTTGTCCGGTCGTGTTCGACGCGACGCATTCCGTGCAGCAGCCCGGCGGACAGGGCACCAGCTCGGGCGGACAGCGCGAGTTCGTCGCGGTGCTGGCGCGCGCGGCAGTGGCGATCGGCGTCGCGGCGGTGTTCATCGAGACGCATGAAGACCCGGAGCGGGCGCCCAGCGACGGACCCAATATGGTACCGCTCAAGGACTTGCCGGCGCTGCTCGGCCAGCTTCAGGCCTTCGACAGGCTCGCCAAGGCCGCCTGACCTCTCAACGGCTGGTTAGGCTACGGCTTTTCGCCTGAGCACGAATGTCGCCCAGAGCGCGCTGACCACGACTGTTGCCCCCAGCCCGATGATCTCGCGCGGCGCGCCAAAGGCGATGATGGCCAACATGGCGAGAATGCCCGCCGTCGCCGCATAAGGCAGCATGACATAGCGCACCGCTGTTTCACCGGTGGTCACGCCGCGAACATGCAGGCGCCAGGCGGAAACGCAGATCAGGATATAAATGCCTGCCGTGGCGAGGCCCGAGAGGATCGCCAGCGCCTCGAAGGTGCCGGTAATGGCCAGCAGGATCGCGATCAGGCTGTGCACGATGATAGCGGCATGGGGCGCATGGGTGCGCGGATGTGCCGCGCCCAACCAGCCGGGCAGCATCCCGTCGCGCGCGAAGGCGAACAGCACGCGAGGCGCGCCAAGAATGTCCGTGCCGATCCAGCCGAAGCGCGAGAGCGACGCGCCGAGCAGGAGCAGCAGGCCGAGCCATGGCGCGATGCGGCCCATCGCGTCGGCCAGCGGCGTCGCCGAGCCGGGGAGGTCGGCGCCCAGAAGCCCCTGCGTTACATATTGGATCGCGATGTAGAGCAAAGCCGTGAACAGCGTGGCGATGAACAATGCGCGCGGGATGGTGCGCGCCGGTTTCGCGACCTCGCCACTTGCCGAGAGCGGCGTCTCCATGCCCGAAAAGGCAAACAGCGCCAGAATGAACGCCTGACCGAGCGCACGCGGCTCCTGATCGACCGTGCTGGGCGCGCTGCCATTCATGAGCAGGAATGCACCGCCTACGAAGACCAGAACGAACAGCGGCACAAGCTTGATCACGGTCAGGACAGTGAGGAAGCGGGCGGCGGGATTCACGCCGAGAATATTGATGACGGCAAGGCCGCCGATGACGAGCACGATGGTGCCAGCGCGCATGATCGGTGCCTCGAGCCCCGGCAGCGAATGGGCGAGGCCATCCACCAGCGCCGCTGCAATGCCGCCGCAGGCAAGCACACTGCTCAGCCAGACAAGCACACCTGTGACGAATGCCGCCACGGGACCGAAGGCAGCATCGGCATAGCCATAGGCGCCGCCGCTGGTCGCGACACGCCCGCTCGCTTCGGCCGCGCACAGATTGACCGCACCGCTGGCCAGCGCACAGACGAGCAGCGCGAATGGCGCCCATGCACCGGCCGTGCCGGCCATGGCGGCGGGCAGCGAGAAGATGCCACCACCCACGACACCATTCACGATGGTCGCGGCAAAAGCCCATGTGCCAACCGTGCGGACGAGGCCCCGGTCTCGCAGACTCTCGCCGCGCTGGTTCCGCTGATCAATGATGCCCGCCATGTCTTTCCCCCAAAAGACGCCTTCATCCGTCTGGTCGGTCGATGCCCGAACAGTGGTGTGGAGAAGGCAGAAATGATTTTTGAATCAATGCGATGAGGGGATCGTCGCACGAAAAGGCTGGATGCCTGAGCAGAGCAATTTGCTGTGCTGGTTTTCTTGGAGACGCATTTTCAGATGGAAAACCGGCCCCATACCCTCGTTCGGGTTCTGGACCGGCATTTCCCCGAAATGCGTTCATTCAGATGCCGCCCCCGGTGAGCCGCTGGCAGATCATGTCGAGTTGATCGAGACTGGAATAATGCAGCGTGAGCGCGCCCTTGCCGCCCTCATGGACGATACCGACCTTTAGGCCGAGCAGGTCGGCGAGATGCTGTTCCATGGCGATGAGATCGGGATCGCGACCGCCGCTGACAGAAGGCGCCGCTCCACCCCGCGCCGTTTCGCGCGCCTTGCGCACCAGGCGCTCAGTCTCGCGTACCGAGAGGCCCTTGCTGGCAATTTCCTCGGCCAATGCAGCGCAGCCCGGCACGCCGATCAGAGCGCGGCCATGGCCCATGCTGAGCCGGCCAGTCATGACCAGCGTCTGCACGTCCTCCGGCAGTTCCAGCAGGCGCATGAGGTTCGCCACATGGCTGCGCGACTTGCCGACGATACGCGCCAGCGCCTCCTGGCTGTGGCTGAACTGATCGATGAGGCGGCGATAGGCCTGCGCTTCCTCGATCGGATTGAGATCCTCACGCTGGATATTCTCGATGAGCGCGATTTCGAGTGTCTCTGACTCGCTGAAGTCGCGGACAATGGCCGGGATGCGGTGAAGCTGCGCCTTCTGCGCCGCGCGCCAGCGGCGTTCGCCAGCGACGATCTGATAGCGATCGCCAGCCATTGGCCGGACCACGATCGGCTGAATGACGCCACGCGTCGCGATGCTCTCTGCCAGTTCCTCAAGCGCAGCCGCGTCGAAGTGACGGCGCGGCTGATCCGGATGCGGCAAAATACGGGATATTTCAATAAGTTGAATGGAGCGCTGGCCGCTGGACGGCTGGATCTCGCGCTGGGTTGCGGGCTCGCCATTGACGGGCACATCCTGCGTCGCTTCGCCGAGCAGCGCAGAGAGGCCCCTGCCCAGCGGCCGACGCGGCTGTGCCTTCACGGGGGTGTCACCCTCATTGCTCATGCGGCGACCTCCTGCTTGAGCGACAGCCTGCCGAGCAGTTCGCGCGCGAGGCCCATATAGGCTTCCGACCCTGAGCAACGAATATCGTAGATCAACGCCGGCATACCGTGGCTCGGCGCCTCCGACAGACGGACGTTGCGCGGGATCACTGTCTTGAAGACGAGATCGCCCAGGCACGCGCGCACGTCATCGGCGACCTGATCGGTCAGGCGATTGCGGCGATCATACATGGTGAGCGCGACGCCGAGAATGGCCAGGTCCGGATTGAAACGACCGCGGATACGGTCGATGGTCTGGAGAAGCTGTGACAGGCCCTCCAGCGCGAAAAACTCGCACTGGAGCGGCACCAGCACCTTTTGAACGGCAACCATGGCATTGACCGTGAGGAGTCCCAGCGACGGCGGGCAATCGATCAGGCAGACGTCCCAGCGTTCCTCGGGCGCGTGGCTGAGCGCGTTGGCCAGACGATGCGTGCGCTGCTCGACCTCGATAAGCTCGATCTCCGCGCCGGACAGATCTTGCGTCGCGGCAATAAGATCGAGACCGGGGACAGCGGTATGGATCACCGCTTCATCAAGGGCACAATCGCCGACGAGAAGATCGTAGCTGGAGAAATTGCGCTCGCGCTGAGAGATGCCCAGGCCTGTGGAGGCATTGCCCTGCGGATCGAGATCGATGAGCAAAGTGCGATGCCCGGACGCGGCAAGCGCCGTGGCGAGATTGATTGCGGTCGTGGTCTTGCCGACTCCGCCCTTCTGGTTCGCAATGGCAATGCTAATCATTGGTGATTTGCCTTCCACGTGGCGCGACGCTGGGCTCCCGATTTCTTCCGTGCTCTCGGGCCGGAGTCAGCCTTTCTCGAAAGGCCGCTCAGCGTAACGATCGCACTCTCCGGATAGGTGATGCTCTGTTCCACGTGGAACGTAGCTTGCCAGTCGCGCTGCGCAATTTCCAGTTCGTTCTGTGCATTCCGGCCTTTCGGAAGCAACCAAACTGTGGATGAATCTGTGAGGTGCTCGCTGCTGGCAAACAAACGGTCCATCGGCGCATAGGCGCGGGCCGAGATGATCGCTGCTGGCGTCTCGATTTCGACCCGCTCGGTCTTGTCGCTGGCGATCTGAGCATGCCCAAGGCCAAGCGTATCGACGCAGCGCTGGAGAAAGGCCGCACGCAGCGGGCGGGATTCGATCATCAGGATCGGCGCGGGACGCAGGCAGGCGATCACCATGCCCGGCAGGCCCGCACCGGTGCCGAGATCGACCCAGAGACCGGTCGCACTTTCCTCAGGTGCGAGCGGCAGGAGCTGGGCGGAGTCGACGATGTGGCGAGACCATAACTCGGCGCGACTGCCGGCAGAAATGAGGTTCTGCCGATCGGCCTCCTCAAGCATCAATGCGGCGAAGGCCCGAAGCCGGTCGCCCGCCTTGCCTGTCCACCAACCCCGGCTCTCCAGCCAGCCTTGAGCCTGTGCCTCATCCATCAGGCAGCCCGCCGCTGACGGACCGCGACGAGCAATGCCGCGAGCGCTGCTGGCGTAATGCCCTGCATGCGCGCTGCAGCGCCGAGATTGGCGGGACGCGCCCGCGAAAGACGCTCGATCATTTCGGCACTGAGCCCGCCAATTGCGGCATAATTCAAATCTTCCGGTAAGAGGATCGCCTCATTGGCACGCAGGGCACGCACCTCGGCCGCCTGCCGCTCGACATAGGGCGCATAGATGGCGTCCTGAAGCAGCTCTTCGACGAGCAGTTCGTCCGTGCACTTAGCCAATTCGGACGAAGCCGTTTTGAGTGTTCCACGTGAAACATCCGGGAAGCGCGCCCATTCGGCGAGACTGCGGCGGACGCCATCGTCACGCAACTCAGCGCCCATGGCGATCATCTCAGCGGGACCGTGAGTCGCCTCGAGGGCCTGCCGCAACATCTGAGCTTGCTCGGCACGCCGCTGCCACCATTGCTGCCTCGCCGTGCGGACGAGGCCAACGGCTATGCCCGTCGGCGTGAGGCGCGTGGCGGCATTATCGGCCCGCAGACGGAGCCGAAACTCGGCGCGCGCCGTGAGCATCCGATAGGGTTCCGTGATGCCTTGCAGCACCAGATCGTCGATCATGACGGCGATGTAGCTCTCGGCCCGATCGAGAATCAGCGGCGAAAGATCGCGTGCATAGGCTGCGGCATTGGCGCCGGCGATCAGGCCCTGCGCAGCCGCCTCTTCATAACCCGTGGTGCCGTTAATCTGCCCGGCAAGGAACAGGCCCGGCATCGCCTTGAGCTCCAGCGTCGCAGCCAGCGCGCGCGGATCGATATGATCATATTCGACGGCGTAGCCCGCGACAGACATTTCCACCTGCTCCAGCCCGACCATCGTCCGAAGCATCGCGAGCTGGGCATCGGCGGGAAGCGAGGTGCTGAGTCCATTGGGATAGACCAAAGGCGTATCCAGACCCTCGGGCTCCAGGAATATCTGATGACCATCCCGGTCGCCGAAGCGGTGAATCTTGTCCTCGATCGAGGGGCAATAGCGCGGCCCCCTTCCCTCTATCGCGCCGGAGAACAGCGGAGAGTCGCTCAGGTTATCGCGGATCACCTGATGCGTCCGCTCATTGGTGCGGGTGATGGCGCAGGCGAGTTGGGGCAGGTTTGGATCACTGGCGTCCTTCAGGAACGACATGCCCCACGGCTCGCGATCCGATGGCTGCGCCTCGAGGCGCGCCCAATCGATGCTGCGACCGTCAAGTCGCGGCGGCGTACCCGTCTTGAGGCGACCCATGGGCAGCTCGAGAGCGCGCAGCTGCCGGGCCAACTCAACCGCGGCATGCTCGCCGACGCGGCCGCCTTCGAGGCGGTCACGGCCGCGAAACAGGATGCCGCCCAAAAATGTGCCGGTTGTGAGGACGACTGCACGAGCGGATATGATCGCCCCATCCGCAAGGCGGACACCGTCGAGCGCGCCTGCCGAATTCCGATTCAACGCGGTCACTTCGCCAGCGACGATGCTCACGCCGTGGTGCGCCTTCAGCAGTGTCTGGACTGCGTTTCGGTATAATATCCGGTCCGCCTGGACACGGGGGCCGCGAACCGCAGCACCCTTGCTAGCATTGAGCATGCGGCGGTGGATGGCGGCGGCATCGGCGGCGCGGCCCATGATGCCGTCGAGGGCATCGACTTCGCGGACCAGATGCCCCTTCCCCAACCCGCCAATGGAGGGATTGCAACTCATCTCACCGATGCGCGCAGCATCGGCCGTGACCAGCGCCACGCGCGCGCCGCGACGTGCGGCCGCGGCTGCAGCTTCGGTTCCGGCATGGCCGCCGCCGACAATGATCACATCGAAGTCCGTCATGGAGCGCCCCTATCCTTTTGGGGCCGGAAGGTCAAAGTTCCGCGCGATGGACTGTTTGCCTATATTGGACGGAAGACGTTTTGGCGGACTGTTCCACGTGGAACGTCACTTGCCGATGCAGAAGCCTGAGAAAAGCTCATCCAGCACGGACTCGGTTGTCGCCCGCCCAGTGATCTCGTCGAGCGCGGAAAGAGCAGTACGCAGGGATTCGCCGAGCAGAACTTCGTCGGTCAGGGTCTCGCCTTCAACCAGAGCGCGATGCGCACGCGCCATCACCGCGCGCTGGCGATCGGAAAGGGCATAGTCGCCGGGACGGGGCAGCAATGTCTCCGAAGCCACGAGCAGTGCGTCGACAAGCTCCGACATGCCCTTGCCAGTGGCTGCCGATACAGAGAGGCCCGTGCCGCCGGGTAGCGCCGCGTCCGCAAGATCCGACTTGGCATTCACGGGAATAACCATGCCAGACACATCCGGCGATTGATCGGGGGCGCCGAGCCACAGGATTATGTCGGCCGCCTCCAGCATCTCATTGGCGCGCGCCATACCGATCGCTTCAATGGGATCGCCCTGCTCGTCCCGCAGCCCCGCCGTGTCAGCCAGCAGAAACGGCACGCCGGAGATGGCGACCGGCACTTCGATCACGTCGCGCGTGGTGCCGGCAATGTCCGAGACGATCGCAGCGGCGCGCCCGGCAAGAGCGTTGAGCAAGGTCGACTTGCCTGCATTGGGGGGGCCGGCGATCACAACCCTGATGCCATCCTTCAAACGTTCTGCGGAAGGCCGTATCAAATCTGCTGCCAGGTCGGCGGCGAGTATGGCCATATCGGCGGTGACGCTGGCGCGTAGTGCGTCCTCGTCCACATCGCCTTCATCCGAGAAATTGAGCACCGCCTCAATTTTCGCAGATATCGTCCTAAGCCGCTCCGACCATATATCGATCTTTCGGGAAAGCGCTCCACCCATCATGGCCATGGCGGCGCGGCGTTGTGGGGCGGTTTCGGCGTGGATGAGATCTGCCAGCCCCTCGATGCGGGCCAGATCGGTCTTGCCGTTCAGGAAAGCGCGGCGGGTAAATTCACCCGGCTCGGCAAGACGAATGCCATCCCCTCGCCCCAGCGCTTCCTCGACCGCGCGCACCGCGGCGCGTGAGCCGTGGCAATGGAGCTCGACGAGATCCTCGCCTGTCTCGCTGCGCCCATGTGGAAACCACATGGCCACACATTCATCGATGAGTTCGCCCGTGTCCGGATCGACGATGCGGCGAAAGCGTGCTTGCCGAGCCTCTGGCAGCGGGCCAACCAAAGCGGCCGCTGCCGTGACTGCCTTCGGCCCCGAAATGCGAATCACGCCAATCGCTGCGGGCAGCGCGCCGCTCGACAACGCGAAGATCGTGTCCGGCGCGCCGGAATCGCGCTTGTCGTCCATATCGCGGCTCGTCAGCTATCCTTCTTGCCGGCGCCGCCGCCCGCAGTACCGGCCGCCGATGTGCCCAAACCAATGTCCATCAGACTGGAAAAGAGCTTCATGCCCGCGTCGCCGAACGGAGACATCGTCTTGAACATCTTTTCCATCTGCTCGAGATTCGTCTGGCCGTTCATCGTGTCCATGACCGCCTGGATATAGTGATCGTGAATCGGCTTTAGGTCCGGTAAGCCAATGAAATTCCTCGCCTCTTCGGGCGTGCACTCGACATCGACGGTAAATTTCATGGGCTGGTCCTCGGCGCTGCTGCGACTGGCACGAGGCTAGGCGCAGACGGGCGCGCGATCAATCCCGCGCCCGCCCCGAAAATGGGCTGCCTCTCACCGAATCCGGTAGAAAAGGTCAGCGTACCAGTTGCAGCAAGCCGACTTCATGATCGGTGATGCCGGTGTAGATCATCGAGCCAGCCACATAGATGATGACGAGCAGGCCGAGCCACGCGATCCAGCGATAGCGATCGATATATTTGGCGATAAGATTGGCCGCTATGCCCATGAGAGCGACGGCAAAGACCAGGCCGATCATGAGAATGCCCGGATGATCCCGCGCGGCGCCGGCCACGGCGAGAACATTATCGAGGCTCATCGACACGTCAGCAACGGCGACGGCCCATGCGGCGCCCGCAAAGCTCTTGGCGGAGCGCACGCCGCTATGTTCGTCGCCTTCGATCTCAGGCGACCCGGCATTGTCATGCGCGCCCTGCCGAAGCTCGCGATACATTTTCCAGGCGACCCAGAGCAGCAGGAGCCCGCCAGCGAAGATCAGGCCAATCAGTTGCAGCAGCTGCGTCACGACGAGCGCAAAGGCAATACGCAGCACGAGCGCCGCGATGATGCCGATGAGGATCACCTTCTTGCGCTGTTCTGCGGGCAGTCCGGCAGCCAACGCACCAATCACGATGGCGTTATCGCCAGCGAGAAAGATATCGATGAGGAGAACTTGCCCGAAGGCAAACCATGCGCTGGAGCTACCCGAAAAGAGGTTGCCGATGTCGCCGACGATGTGCGCCCAAATGTCTGTCATGCGCCGTTCTTAGCAAGGCCCATGCAAAAGTCGACACGCTTTGGCCCGGCTCCGGGGCGGGATGGCCCGTTCTGCAAATGGGACGGGCCGGGAATGACTCCGACCGTGGCGGAATGACAAAAAAATAAGGGCGGAGCACGCGGCCCCGCCCTTTTAACTGATTCGCTGATTACTGATTCATCGTCGCGAAGAAGTCTTCGTTGGTCTTCGAATCCTTCATCTTGTCGAGCAGGAATTCCATCGCGTCGATGGTGCCCATCTGCATGAGGATGCGGCGCAGCACCCACATCTTGGTGAGCTTGGACTTGTCGACCAGCAGCTCTTCCTTGCGGGTGCCGCTCTTGCCGACGTCCAGCGCCGGGAAGACGCGCTTGTCGGCGACCTTGCGGTCCAGCACGATTTCCGAGTTACCGGTGCCCTTGAATTCTTCGAAGATGACCTCATCCATGCGGCTGCCGGTGTCGATCAGCGCGGTGGCGATGATCGAGAGCGAACCGCCCTCCTCGATGTTGCGCGCGGCACCGAAGAAGCGCTTGGGGCGCTGCAGGGCGTTCGCGTCGACACCGCCGGTCAGCACCTTGCCCGATGACGGAACAACAGTGTTGTAGGCGCGGCCAAGGCGCGTGATCGAATCGAGCAGGATGACGACATCCTTCTTGTGCTCGACCAGGCGCTTGGCCTTTTCGATCACCATTTCAGCGACTTGAACGTGGCGCGTCGCGGGTTCGTCGAAGGTCGATGAAACGACCTCGCCCTTTACGCTGCGCTGCATGTCGGTGACTTCCTCGGGGCGCTCGTCGATGAGCAGCACGATGAGGAACACCTCTGGATGATTGTCGGTGATCGCCTTGGCGATGTTCTGCAGCATCACCGTCTTGCCGACGCGTGGCGGCGCAACGATCAGCGTGCGCTGGCCCTTGCCCTGCGGCGAGATGATGTCGATGACGCGGGCCGACTTGTCCTTGACGGTCGGATCGAGCGTATCGAGGCTCAGCTTCTCATCGGGATAGAGCGGCGTCAGATTATCGAAATTGACGCGGTGACGCACGGCATCCGGATCGTCGAAATTGACCGATATCAGCTTGGTCAGCGCGAAATAGCGCTCGCCATCCTTGGGTGCGCGGACTTCGCCTTCGACCGTATCGCCAGTGCGCAGGCCGAATTTGCGGACCTGATTGGGCGAGATGTAAATGTCGTCGGGACCGGCGAGATAATTTGCTTCGGGCGATCGCAGGAAACCAAAGCCGTCGGGCAGCACTTCGATCGTGCCCAGACCCATGATCTGCTCGCCATTTTCCGCCTGTTCCTTGAGGATGGCGAACATGAGGTCCTGCTTGCGCAGGGTCGAGGCGCCTTCGACGCCCAGTTCCTCAGCCATGGCGACGAGGTCTGCGGGCGCTTTGCGTTTGAGCTCTTTGAGATGCATGGAATCAATCCAACGGGAGGTGTGGGGAATGTCTATCTGGGGCCGGGATGCCGGCAAGGCGGGCTAAGAGAGGCAAGCCGCGCCTGAAGGAGGAATGTCGGGGAATTATGCCGCACCGACGCCCAAGTCAAGCGGGGCAAATAGCGCGGAGCCGGGAAGATGAGATGAGTCGACCATTGTCGCTGGTTACAGCGTTTGCCGGAGCACAGGCGGAACGTCAGCTGCGCTGCATGTCGGCATCCATTGAGAGCGCTGCGCCGGAAATGGACCGGCCCGCCGGCGTTGTCAGGAAATGCGCCAGATCAGCGACATGCTCAGGCTCAACGACCTGTTTCAGCGACTGATTGGCAAAACCGACCAGCAGCTCGTCCTCGAACGAACGGCCACTCAGAGCAGCGCGGCCGGAAATGACTTGCTCGAAACGGTCGCCACCGACGGCACCGGGCAGGATCGCGTTGACGCTGACACCGTCGCCGCCCAATTCGGCCGCCAGCGTCTTTGCAAAGCCGACCAGACCCCATTTGGACACCGCATAAGGCAGCCGGTTGGGATAGCCCATGCGTCCGGCGGCGGATGACATGATGACGATCGTGCCTTTGCTGGCCTTGATGAGCGGGATCGCGCGACGCGTCACATCGAATGTGCCCGTCAGGTTGATGTCCATGACGCGCTGCCAGTCGGCGAGCGGCAGTTGATCGGCCGGCAGTGTCGGCCCGCCAATGCCGACATTGGCGACAAGCACGTCAAGCCCGCCCAGGTCTCGCGCCACGGCCTCGAACAGAGCATCGACCTGGGTCGTGTCGGAAACATCGCAAGCGATTGCCTTGAGCCCCGGCAGCGCTGCGCAGGCAGCGTCCAGACCGGCCGCATCGACATCGCAGGTCAGTACCTCGGCACCGTCCGCGACGAAGCGTTTCACGATTGCCAGGCCAATGCCCGCCGCGCCGCCCGTCACCAACACCCGTTTCATGGAATCCACTCCGTCACTCGGCAAGGTCTCGATCCATGCGACAGCAGGGCGGACAGTGCAACGGATTGAAATCAAATCATCGCGCTGCGCACAGCCGCCCGCCGATATTTGGCCTCGCCTAGCTCGCCGCCCATGACCTGAAGCGACGTGCCCTTCTCAGGCTATTGAAATGGCCTCACGATGACGAGAATGACGACGAGCGTTACCAGCAGCGCCGGCACTTCGTTGAGCATGCGCAGGGTCTTTTCCGCGAGCGGGCGTTCGCCGCCAGCCAGCTTCTTCGCATAGCCCACGCACCAGCCGTGATAGCCCGAGAGCAGCAGCACGAGGAGCAGTTTCAGGTGAAACCATGTTTCGCTGAACGCGCCGATATTGAACGCCAGCGCCAGTCCGAGCAGCCAGACGAAGATCAGCGAAGGATTCATGATGATGCGCTTGAGGCGACCCTCGCGCTCGATCCAGAGTATGTCCTCGGCAGAGCCCGGCACGGTCTGGTGATGATAGACGAAATAGCGCGGCATCGCGAACAGGCTCGCCATCAGGAAGATGACGAAAATGACATGCGCGGCGAGCACCCAGGGATAGGCATTGCCGAGAAATCCGTAGCCGGGAAGGATAGACATGCTGTTCTTCAACCTCCCTTATTTGCCGCCTCTTACCCTATCGATCAGCCGCTCGACATTTTCAATGGGCGTATCGGGAAGAATGCCGTGACCCAGATTGAAGATATGCGGGCGGCCTGAAAGCGCTTCGAGGATTTCATCGACGGCGCGGTCGAGCGTCGCGCCGCCCGCGATGAGCGCGAGCGGATCGAGATTGCCCTGGAGCGGCATGCCTTTAGGCAGCTCGCGGTCGGCCCATTTGGGATCCAGAGTCTCGTCCAGACCAAGCGCATCGACGCCGGTTCCTGCGGCATAATCGACCAGCTTGGCGCCGGCGCCCTTGGGGAAACCGATAATCGGCGTGTCGGGATGGCGCGCGCGCAGCCCCGCGACAATCGCGGCATTGGGCGCAATCACCCATTCCTTGAACTGTTGCGGACTGAGTGACCCGGCCCAGCTGTCGAATAATTGCACGGCATCGACACCAGCCTCAATCTGCGCGGAGAGATAGTCCACCGTGGTCTCGATAATTGCCGCAATGATCGCACCGAAGCGCACCGGATCGCCATAGGCCATGCGACGGGCGGCGGCGTGATCCTTGCTGCCTTGTCCGGCGACCATGTAAGTCGCGACGGTCCATGGGCTGCCCGCGAAACCGAGAAATGTCGTTTCCGGCGCGAGCGCGGCTTTGACCTTGCGCACAGTCTCGATGACCGGGGCGAGGCGCGCTGGATCGGGCGTCAGGTCTCCAAAGGATGCGCCTTCCAGCGGCGGGGCGAGACGCGGGCCTTCGCCGGTCTCGAACCACAGATTCTGTCCGAGCGCGTGAGGCACGACGAGAATGTCGGAAAACAGGATCGCGCCATCGAAACCGAAGCGGCGGATCGGCTGGAGCGTGACTTCGCACGCCGTTTCGCTGTCATAGCAAAGCTCGAGAAAACCGCCCTTCTGAGCTCGCAGCGCGCGATATTCCGGCAAATAACGCCCGGCCTGGCGCATCAGCCAGAGGGGAGGAACAGCCTGTCTTTCACCGCGCAACGTGGCGAGAAGGGGGCGGGCGGGAACGGGATCGGCGCTCAGGACAATATCCTTAGTAAGACTCTTATATAAGGTTGTTGGAGTCTGTTGGTGGCGTGGAAGCTGGGCATTATGCGTTCGCCCCGGATTTGCCAACAATTACCCCCGATGAGTCAGGTGGTGGCATGGCGAGTCGATGCTGCCCGCTCCCATGATTCACAGCCTGTGCATAAAATGCCCGCCCTGTGGATGAACCGTGAGGCGAATCTCCGGCAGCGGGCATGGAATCAGGATGGCCACTTCTCCACGGTTCTGTCCCTTGTGTTATCACCGGATTGCCCACAGAGTTGTCCCATGAACCGGCTGAACCTGCATCTTCTGTCCGACTCCACCGGCGAAACGCTCGAACATATCGGCAAGGCCGCGATCGCACAGTTCGAGAATGTCGAGACGATCCGTCACTTCTGGCCGATGGTGCGGTCGGAACAACATCTCGAGCGCATCATTGAAGAAATCGTGCGCAATCCGGGCATGGTGCTGTTCACCCTGGCCAATCAGAGCCTGCGCAAGAAGCTGGAAAAAAGCTGCCGGGCGCTGGCCATTCCGTTCGTGGCGCCGCTCGATAGCGTGACCGACGCCATGTCGAACTTGCTGGGCCAAGAGACGCGCAACAGGCCGGGCCGCAAGCATGTTCTCGACGAAGCTTATTTCGCGAGGATCGATGCGATCCAGTTCACCATTGCCCATGACGACGGCGTGGGCTGGGAGAATTGGGAGGAAGCCGATATCGTCCTCGCGGGCGTTTCACGCACCTCCAAGACGCCGACCAGCATCTATCTTGCCAATCGCGGCTATAAGGCGGCGAATATTCCGCTGGTGCCCGAAAGTCCGCCGCCAGATTGCCTGTTCAACCTGAAGCATCCGATGGTCGTGGGGCTGACGACCAGTCCGGAGAGACTGATCCAGGTCCGCCGCAACCGGCTGCTTTCGTTGAACCAGACGCCGGAAACGGCCTATGTCGATCTCGAGAAGGTGAACAGCGAAGTGGCGCATGCGCGGCGGCTGTTTGCCGATAATGACTGGCCGGTGATTGACGTGACGCGCCGCTCCATCGAGGAGACGGCAGCGGCGATCATCAATCTTTACCAAGACCGGATCAAGGCCGAAGCCTATCCGGTCCAGCAAAACCAGTCATAAGGCCCCGAACATGACCCCACGCCTGTTGCTTGCCTCGCAAAGTGCGAGCCGTGCCCGCATGTTGCGCGACGCCCATGTGCCCTTTGAGGTCGTGCGCGCACCGGTTGACGAAGAGAGCGCCAAGGCATCGCTGGAAGCTGAGGGTCTGGGCCCGCGCAATCTTGCCGACGCGCTGGCGGAGCTGAAGGCGATCAGTGCCTCGATGCGCAATCCGCTCGATCTCGTGCTGGGTTGTGATCAGACGGTAGAACTCGCCGATGGGTCCCGGATCGACAAGGTCGAGACGCGTGAGGAAGCCGCTGAATTGCTTTCGCGGATGAGCGGAATGCCTCATAAACTGCATTGCGCGATCGTCATTGCGCAGGGCAGCGGGCCGATCTGGCGTCATCTGGAGACGGTTACGCTCCATGTCCGGCCGCTAAGCGCTGCTTTCATCGACCATTATCTCGATCTTGATTGGGAAGAATGCCGCTGGTGCGTTGGCTGCTACCGCGTCGAGGGGCCCGGCGCGCAGCTTTTCAGCCGCATCACCGGCAGCCAGTTTGCCGTACAGGGCCTGCCGCTGCTCCCGCTGCTCGACTATTTGCGCACGCGCTCTATTCTGGAAGCATGACCTCCAAAACAAACGACTCCCTGCCCTATGCCGAAGTGATTGGTGACCCGATCGCGCACAGCAAGTCGCCGGTGATCCACAATTTCTGGCTGGCCGCGCTCGGCATCGAGGCGGAATATCGCAAGACGCATGTGAAGCCCGGCGAGCTGGCCGGCTATTTTCTCAGGCGCCGCGCCGATCCCGACTGGCTGGGCTGCAACATCACCATTCCGCACAAGATTGCCGCACTCGATTATGTCGACGATCCCGGCAGCGTGCGTGCGCGGATCGGCGCGATCAATACCGTGGCCTGCGAAACGGGTGGGCCGCTCATCGGCACCAACACGGATGCAGGCGGCTTTCTGCAGCCATTATTGCGCGACAAGTGGACCGGGACCCGCGCGATCATGGTCGGCGCGGGCGGCGCTGCACTTGCCATTGCCTTCGCGCTGCGCTCGGTCGGGATCGAGGATCTGACAATCGTCGCGCGCGATATTGCCAAGGGCGAGGCGCTGCTCGAGCGCATGGGCTTTGTGGGTCGGGTGCAGGATTTTGATGCACCGCTGCCGGCGGCGGATCTGCTGGTCAATGCCAGCCCGCTCGGCATGACCGGGCACGCACCTTATGCGCCGGACCTGTCGCCCCTGCCCAAAAGCGCCATGGTCTATGACATTGTCTATGCGCCGCTGGAGACGCCGCTGCTGGCAGCAGCACGCGCGGCTGGGCTGGCGACGCTCGATGGGCTGGAAATGCTGATCGGCCAGGCGGCGCTGGCGTTCGAAATCTTTTTCGATGCGGAAGCGCCGCGCGACATGGATGCGGAATTGCGCGCGCTGCTGCTCGCGCCGGCCTGAGCCTGCATGGCGCTCGATAGCCCCGTTCGTTGGGATCCATGACTCACCGCCCCTTCCGCCTTGGCCTCACCGGCTCGATCGGCATGGGGAAGTCCACCGTGGCGGGCTATTTCCGTCAGCTGGGCGTGCCTGTCTTCGATGCCGATGCAGAGGTTCATGCGCTGCAGGGTCCGGGCGGTGCGCTGCTCGACCAGATCGAGGCGCGCTTCCCCGGCACGACCGGACCGCAGGGCGTTGACCGCAAGGCTCTGGGCGCGCGTGTCTTCGGCCATCCGGAAGAATTGCGCGCGCTTGAAGCCATTGTGCATCCCGCTGTGGCAGCGCGGCGCGGCGCCTTTTTGCGGCGCAATGCGGGGCATGGAATCGTGCTGCTCGATATTCCCCTGCTGTTCGAGATAGGGCTGGATGCGCAGATGGATGCCGTTGCTGTCGTTTCCTCGCCAGCCAGCGTGCAGCGCCGCCGGGTGTTGCGGCGGCCGGGCATGACGGAGGCGAAACTGCGCAGCCTGTTGCGCAGCCAGCTCCCCGACGCACTCAAACGGGCAGGTGCGGACGTCGTTATCAGCACGGCCCGGCCGAAATGGCAGACGCGGGCGCAGGTTGCGCGTCTCCTCGCTTGCCTTCGTGCGGCCCAAGGCCGATAATGCATTCCCAACGAGTCACGGGCGAAAATGCGCGAGATTGTCTTCGATACTGAAACGACCGGCCTTGACCCGCTCAATGGCGACCGCCTTGTTGAGATCGGCTGCATTGAGCTGATCAACCGGATGCCGACCGGCCAGACTTTCCACGCCTATTGCAACCCCGAACGGGTGATGGCGGCCGCTGCCGAGGCTGTGCATGGCCTCTCTGATCGGTTCCTGGCCGACAAGCCGATTTTCGCCGCCATGGCCGACGATTTGCTCGCTTTCATCGGCGAGGACAGGCTGGTCGCGCATAATGCCCGCTTCGATTTTGGCTTCCTGAATGCCGAGCTGGAGCGCTGCGGCCGCAAGCCGGTCGATCTGTCGCGGATGGTCGATACCGTGGCCATTGCGCGCACGCTGCACCCCGGCGCGAAGCATAGTCTGGACGCGCTCTGCACCCGTTACGGCATCGATCGCAGCCATCGCGTGAAGCATGGCGCGCTGCTCGATGCGGAACTGCTTGCCCAGTTATACATTGAACTGACGGGAGGGCGGCAGATCGGCCTCACGCTCGTCGCCGATGCGGATGTTCAAACCCAGTCGGAGATCGAGCGCGTGGTGGCGCTTGCGCCGGCGCGGCCGGTGCGTCCGGCGCGCAGCTTTTTCCCGAGCGAAGCGGAACTGGCCCGTCACAGGGCCTTTATCGCCAAGCTCGATAATGCGCTCTGGCTGGACGGCGAGACACCGTCCTGACCAAACGGCCTACGGGCCGGGAGCGAACTGCATGGCCTTTCAGGCCTCACAATAAGTGTAAGGAGACAGTCGATGGATATTCGCGTTTCAGGTCATCAGATCGAAACTGGCGAGGCACTTCGAAGCCATGTTACAGATCGGCTCCAGGGCACTGTCGACAAATATTTCCCCCGCGCCCTCTCCGCTCACGCGACTTTCCGCCCCGCGCCGCACAGCGCCTTTCATTGCGATATCGTCTGCCATGTCATGTCCGGCCTGATCCTCAAGGGTCAGGGCGAGGCGCAGGACGCGCATATCGCGCTCGATCAGGCGGCCGAGCGGATCGACAAGCAGCTGCGCCGCTACATGCGCCGCCTCAAGGACCGGCACGGACAGACCGCTGCCGCCGAAGCGCAACGCGACGATGCGGTGAGTGAAGTCGTCGGCGGGCGTGCCAATGGGGCTTCCAATGGCGCCGCGAACGGCAATGCTAACGGAGCGGGTATCGAGGATGCGAGCTACACGGTCTTCCAGACGAATGAGGAAGAAGAAGTGCTTGCCGACGCGCCGGTGGTGGTTGCCGAGATGCGTGTCGATATCCCGCGCGCCAGCGTGTCCGACGCCGTCATGATGCTCGACCTGCGCAACACCAATGCCCTGATGTTCGTGAACAGCAGCACGACCGCCTTCAACATGGTCTATCGGCGACATGACGGCACAATTGGCTGGGTCGAACCGCCGAAGTAGAATTGCCTTCATGCAGGCCATTCGCCATTTCGAGCGTAGCGAAGCGATCCAGTCCGGCCCGGCTGGATCGCTTTGCGGCATCGCCCGTGGCGAGGATGGGGAGGGTCACACGGCTCATCCGTTTATAAGCGTATCCGGGGCGCTTGTTGACCCGCTCCGCCATAGCATCTATGGGGCCGCACGGTTTTCTTCCAGGCGGTCACGGGCCAATTTAGGCCCGCAAGTCCGACCCCAGGACTGGATTTATGGATAATTTCAATGATTTGTTGGTGACGGACGCGGTTTCGTCCGGGGTTGTCGTTGCCAACAAGAAACAGCTATTTCAGAAGCTCGGCCAGATTGCGCACGATGTTTATGGTCTTGAGGCCAGCGAGGTCGTCGAGCGGCTCATCGAGCGTGAGCGCCTGGGGTCCACGGGCTTCGGCGGCGGCATTGCGATTCCGCATGCCAAGCTCGACGGGCTCGACAAGGTGCGCGGCGCTGTGTTGCTGCTCGCCCAGCCGATTCCCTTCGACGCAATCGATGAAGTGCCGGTCGACATCGTGTTCATGCTGCTTTCGCCCACCGATAGTGGCGCTGAGCATCTGAAGACGCTGGCGCGCGTTTCGCGCCTGCTGCGCAATGAGGCCCAGCTTGCCCGGATCCGCGGCGTGCGATCCAGCTCGGCGCTGTTTGCACTGCTGGCTGGTGGGGAGGCGCGTGACGCCGCCTGAGGCGCCATCGCTTGATGAGGCTGCTGCGCCTTCGGGTGAGGCGGCGCATTTTCGTGCTCTCGAACGACTTTACGATTCAGCGCCGATCAACGGGCTGTTCCCATCGCATCTGACGATTCCGGCAGCAGGACTCGCGCGCATCGACTTCACCGTCGATCCGGCACATTTCCATGCGGCCGGTGCGGCGCATGGCACGCTCTATTTCAAGATGCTGGACGACGCGGCCTTCTATGCGGCCAATAGCCTCGTCTCGGACCGCTTCCTGTTGACCACTGCGTTCAACCTTCTCTTCACCCGCCCCTTGCGTCCCGGGCCGATCGTGGCCGAAGGGCGCTGGCTCTCGGGCAAGCGCCGCGTGTTCGTCGCGGAGGCTCGGCTGGTCGATGGCGATGGCGAGGAAGTCGGGCGCGGCACAGGCACGTTCATGCGCTCCACCATCCCGCTCGCCGGGCTGCCGGGCTATCAGCGAACCGGCGTCGGCAAAGAGTGAGCCGGCTCGACACGCAGACGCTGGTGAGTGCGCTCATCCGGCGCGTGACGGGAGCCGGGGGCTTCGCCGCCGTGCTCGAAAAGGGCGACGCGATGGGCGGCGTCATTCTCGTCCAACTGCTTGAACGAGGCCGATTTGGGACATTATTGGAGCGCATGACCGATCTGGACGGGAACCAGACCATGGTACCTTGTGGGCCAAAGAATCCAGATCAAGATACTGAAATATCAGACTATATTTCACGAAGAAAGCGCTCGGATCCAGACTTGTGGCTCGTCGAACTGGATATCGCGGAAGGGGAACGCTTCGCCGCTGAGACTCTGTGCAATAGTTGACACGCGTTAACGCGGCGGGCAATGGCGCCCCTAACAGCGCAGGTTGCCGCAACCAGTCATGGGGACTGGCCAGGCAAACACGCAGACGGGGGGCGGACCGATTCCGGGTCCAGGACGCGACTAGACAGCGTCCGAAGGAGTCGCCAGCCGACCCACCGCATAGTCCAGAGAGTCCATGTTCAAGTCCACCAAGGTCGCCAGTGCGGCGGCTGCTTCCATGTTTTCGATTACGTCCCTGCTGGCCTATGGCGCGATGACCGCCGCTAGTGCGCAGGCCCAGACTTTTCTGGCTCCGGTGATTGTCGCTCCTGCTGTTGCGACGCCCGTCGAGCCTATCATCTCAGATTCAGCTATTGCTCCCGCTGCGGACGCTGCCCTTGATGGCGCGCAGGCCGACGCGCCCGAATCGCTCGCCGAGCTCGTGGGCGCCTGGCAGGAAGATGGCACCCTCGATGCCGAGGAAAAGTGCCTCGCCACCGCAATCTTCTTTGAATCGCGCAGCGAGAGCCTCGATGGCCAGCTCGCCGTTGCCCATGTCGTCATGGCGCGTGCCCAGTCGGGCCGCTTTGCCAAGACGCTTTGCGGTGTCGTGACGCAGCCCGGCCAGTTCGGCTTCGTGCGCAAGGGCCGCATGCCCGACGCGCCTTCGGAGAGCCGCCAGTGGAAGACCGCACGGGCCATTGCTGACATCGCGCTGGACGGCGCCTGGAAAAATCCGGTCGAAGGCGCGCTCTTTTTCCATGCGACCTACAGCAATGCCGAGTGGAACCGCCCGCGCGTTGCGCAGATCGGCCGTCACGTCTTCTATCGCTGATGCTATGCGAGCGGCGGGGCCGGTGAGGCCGCCGCCGCTTGCGTTTGTTCCCGTAACGTTCTAATCGTGCGGGATGGCTTCGCTGTCCAAATCCGATGCGTCCACGCTTGAATCGCTCCTATGCGAAGGAACGGCACAGGCCGTGACCCGCGGCGTGCTGCGGCTGTTTGCGCGGCATGATATTTTCGGCGTGTCCGAAGTGCCGCTGCCCAATGGCCGGCGACTCGACATCATGGCCGTCGATGCGCAGGGCCACATCATCGCTGTCGAGATCAAATGCAGCCGGGCCGACCTGCTCGGCGACGGAAAATGGCCAGATTATTTCGACTATTGCGATCGCTATTTCTGGGCGGTGCCAGCAGGCTTCGACCTTGGCCTGTTCAAGAGCGAGGCACTCTGGCCGGCGCGGACCGGGCTGATTGTCGCCGATCAATATGATGCCGAGATCGTGCGCCCTGCCCCCAGCGAACCGTTGGCGGCCGCGCGACGAAAAGCGGAAGTACAGCGCCTTGCGCGCCGTGCTGCACGTCGACTGGCGCAGTTTCATGACCCTGAATGGACGGGCCGCTGGGGCGATGAATCGTCCGATGGTCGGGGTTAGCGCGAATCGAGCCGGTCTGTGCGCCGCGCAGGGAGAAGCGCCGCCGCGCAACCAGGCCCGGCTAAATGCGAATCGCCTCTATATCTCTCCACTATTGGCACCGCGGGCGCTGGAGCGCTAAGGTCTGCCGATAGAGACTTGGGAGATTGGCGTGAGCAAGAGCCTGTATCCGGTGCCGGCCGAGTGGCGCGCGCGCGCATATGTGAATGCCGAGCGCTACGAAGAAAATTATGCGCGTTCGCTTAGCGATCCTGAGGGATTCTGGGCGGGGCAAGCGCAGCGGCTGGACTGGATCAAACCATTCACGGCCGCGAAGGAGACCAGCTTCGAGGAAGCGGACTTCGGCACCAAATGGTTTGCGGACGGCGCCCTCAATCTTGCAGCCAATTGTCTCGACCGCCATCTCGCTGAGCGCGGCGACCAGACCGCGATTCTCTGGGCAGGCGATGATCCGTCCGAAAGTCGCACGATCAGCTATCGTGAGCTCCATGCCGAAGTCTGTCTTTTCGCCAATGTGCTGAAGGACCGCGGCGTCCAGCGCGGCGACCGCGTCACCATCTACATGCCGATGATCCCTGAAGCGGCGATGGCAATGCTTGCCTGCGCGCGGATCGGCGCGATTCACTCGGTGGTGTTCGGCGGCTTCTCGCCCGAGAGCCTCGCGGGACGCATTACCGATTGCGATTCGCGGATCGTCATCACGGCCGACGAAGGTCTGCGCGGCGGCAAGAAAGTCCCGCTCAAGGCCAATGTCGATGAAGCCATTGCCCAGTGCAATTGCGTGGATTCCGTCGTCGTCGTCAGGCGCACGGGTGGTCCCGTGGACATGATTCCGGGCCGCGATCACTGGTATCATGAGCTGCGCCAGGGCGTGACGAGCGACTGCCCGGCGGAGGACATGAACGCGGAAGACCCGCTGTTCATCCTCTACACCTCGGGTTCAACCGGGAAACCCAAGGGCGTGTTGCACACCACCGGGGGCTATTTGCTCTGGGCGAGCCTGACGCACGAAATCGTGTTCGACTACAAGCCGGGCGAGATATTCTGGTGCGCGGCGGACATCGGCTGGGTCACGGGGCATAGCTATGTTGTCTACGGGCCGCTGTGCAACGGCGCGACCACGGTCATGTTCGAGGGCGTGCCCAACTATCCCGATTTCAGCCGCTTCTGGCAGATCGTCGATCAGTTTGGCGTGAATACCTTCTACGGCGCACCCACCGCGATCCGCGCGCTGATGCGCGAAGGCGATGACTGGGTGACGAAGACCAGCCGCGCGACGCTTCGGTTGCTGGGATCGGTCGGCGAACCGATCAATCCCGAGGCATGGGACTGGTATCATCGTGTCGTGGGCGGCGGGCGCTGCCCTATCGTTGACACTTGGTGGCAGACCGAGACGGGCGGGCACATGATCACGCCGCTGCCCGGCGCGACGGCGCTGAAGCCCGGCAGCGCGACCAAGCCTTTTTTCGGTGTGGTGCCGCAGATCGTGGATGCGGACGGAAACGTGCTCGAAGGCGCCTGCGAGGGCAATCTCGTCATCGCCGATAGCTGGCCGGGGCAGATGCGCACCGTCTGGGGCGATCATGAGCGCTTCTTCCAGACCTATTTCACGACCTACAAAGGCAAATATTTTACCGGCGACGGCTGCCGGCGCGACGAGGATGGCTATTACTGGATCACCGGCCGGGTTGATGACGTCATCAACGTTTCCGGGCATCGCATGGGCACGGCCGAGGTCGAGTCCGCGCTGGTCGCGCATGGCAAGGTGGCGGAAGCGGCGGTCGTCGGCATGCCGCACGACATCAAGGGACAGGGCATCTACGCCTATGTGACTCTGAACGTCGGTGAGGAAGGCTGCGAGGCGCTCCGCAAGGAGCTGGTGCAGTGGGTGCGCCATGAGATCGGCCCGATCGCGACCCCGGATGTCATCCAGTTCGCCCCGGCCCTGCCCAAGACGCGCTCGGGCAAGATCATGCGGCGGATCCTGCGGAAGATCGCGGAAGATGCGGTGGATCAGCTGGGGGATATCTCGACGCTCGCGGATCCGGGCGTGGTCGATCATCTGGTGGCGAACCGGGTGCGCGTGACGGCTTGAAATGAAGCATGGATTTGAAGCCGTTGATCCCCTGATTGAGAAGTGGGCTTCTGCGCACAACCTTCATTTGTTCAAGGAGGAGGCGGTCCGGTATTGCTACACGTCTAGCAATCAAGAGTGTTTTCAAATCGTTATACGGCACCCTCTGTCGGGGCGATTGATAATAGAAGGATTTTCGATCGAGACCATTGAGGATGAGGAGCTACATCAATCGTGGCAAGTCACGGTTGACGGTCTTTCCCAAGGATTGGAGCAAGCTCTGGTGGCCGTCGAAGGCTGGAAGCAACGCAGAGTATAATCGGCACCTGCCTGATCCAAGCTTGAGCCGCACCGTTCAAGCGCTTAGCTTGGCAAGGATGCCCCTCCAAACCCCCGGAGCTAAGCCCCTGTTCGTTTCCCGCCTGCTCGCGTTCCTCATTCTCGTCATGATGCCAAACCTGCCTGCGCACGCCGCGCCGGAAGGGAAGGCCGTGCCCGGCTACGTGCGGGTTCGGATTGAGACCAATATGGGCAATATCGTCGTCGCGCTGGATGCGAAGCGGGCGCCGAAGACCACGGCCAATTTCCTGAAATATGTGGATGACGGCCGCTTCGAGAACACGAAATTCTATCGTGCCTCACGGGCGAAGACCGATCCGCGCCGGGGCTTCATCCAGGGCGGGATCGATACGGACTTTCGCCGGACCATCGTACCGCTGGTGCCGCTTGAGCCGACGAGCAAGACCGGCCTCAAACATGTCGAGGGCACGATCTCCATGGCGCGCCATGAACATCCCGACACGGCGAGCGGCAATTTCTCGCTCTTTGTGGGCCCCGCGCCGTTCATGGACGCCGCGCCCGGCCGTCCGGGCTATGCAGCTTTCGGCAAGGTGCTTTCGGGTATGGACGTCGTGAAGAAGATCATGGCCCTGCCGACATGTTGCGGCAAAGGCCCAATGTTCGGCCAGATGATCAAGGCCGATGTGACGATCCGACACATCGTGCGGCTCGACGGCAAAGCAGCGCCGACCACCTATGTGCGGCCCTGGCTGTTCGCGCCGAGCAAGGCCGTGCAGAAGAAGTAGATACTCCTCCCGGCGTCAAAAGCCCCTTCGACCCCTGAGAGCGAACGGGTTTTGGGCGGGGTGCTTGTGCTCCCGAAACCGTTCACAGGCCTCGGGAGCGATCAGGCACGGCCTTTTCTTGCCCCGCTGACGGCCCTAACGCGCCAGCAATGCCCTTGCCTGCCCGGACAGCTCGGCGATCATCGCTGCAGAGGGCGCCGGCGCTGCCTGTGCTCTGCCGACGAGCTGGCGGAACTGGGCGATGGCTGCGCTATGCTGGTTGATCCAGTGCACGAGATAAGCACCCACCGGCTTGTATTGCGCGCGGGCGAGGAACGAGAGCCGCATCTGCTGGAGGTCGCGGGCGCTGCCGGAGACGAGCAGTCGCTCCCACGGATCGCTGGGGCTCATGCGCGAGGCGCTGGCCTGTAACCAGTCGATGCCCATGACTTCGCCCAAATGGGTGAACGCGCTGGTGAGATCGAATTCGCTCTGGGCAAGATCGCGCGCGAGCTTGGCGACGCCAACGGCGCCGTCCAGCTTGACCAGCATGACCACACGGGCGGCAAGCGCCTTGGGCACACCCAGTTCCACCAGCTCAGTCGCCAGCGCGGCGACGCGGCGCTGTTGCTCGGGCTGGAGGAGCGTATCGACCTTGGCGCCCAGCGACGCGAGGGCGGGGCGCAGCGTATCCACTGCGGCGTCGATCCGCGTTTCGGGGGGCAAGGCGCGGTGAATGTCGCCAATGTGCCAGGCCATGGCCTGCGCCACATGGCGATAGAGCGCGAGGCGCGCCTGCTCGCTGAGCTTGGCGCTGTCGATATCGTCCCACAGCGCACGCACGTCGAACAGCCGCTCGGCAATGGCAAAGCCGGTGGCAACATCGTCGAGCGGGCAGCTTGATTCTTCGGCAATGGCGAAGGGCAGGATGACGCCGAGCCGGTTGACGATGCGGTTGGCAAGCTTAGTCGCGATGATCTCGGCGCGGAGCTGGTGGGCGGCAATGGCGTCTGCATGGCCCGCGCGCATTTTAGGCGGGAATGCATATGGCAGATCGCCCGCCAGCGCCGGATCGGCAGCGAGCGGGCTCTTCTCGATCGCGCCCTGCAAGGCGAGCTTGGCAGTGGAGAGCAGGACGGCAAGCTCCGGTCGTGTGAGGCCCTGCCCGTCCGCGACGCGGCGCAGCAACTCCTGATCCTTGGCGAGCCCTTCGACGCGGCGATCCAGATGGCCGCCGGCCTCCAGCGTCTCGATGAGGTGAACATAGGATGCCAGATCGGCTGTGCCGCCGGCCTGCGCGATCGACAGGCCGAGCGCCTGAAGCCGGTTATCCTCCAGCACGATCTCGGCCACTTCGCTGGTCATCGCGACGAGCAGCTCATTGCGCGCTTCTTCGGCAAGCTGGCCCTCGGCCATCTCCTTGTTGAGTGCGATCTTGATGTTGACCTCATTGTCCGAGCAATCGACGCCAGCCGAATTGTCGATGAAGTCGGTGTTGATCCGGCCGCCCTTAAGCGCGAAGGCGATGCGTCCGGCCTGTGTGACGCCGAGATTGGCGCCCTCCCCGATCACGCGGGCTGCCATATCCTCTGCATCGACGCGCAGGCGATCATTGGCGGCGTCGCCCACATCGGTATTGGCCTGACTCGCCGACTTTACATAGGTGCCGATGCCGCCGAACCAGAGCAGGTCGGCCTGTGCCTTGAGCAGCGCCGAGATGAAGGCGGCTGGTTCGATGGCCGTCTCGGTCGTGCCGATGATCGCCTGCATTTCCTTGCTGAGCGGGATGGATTTCAACGAGCGGGGGAAGACGCCGCCACCCTTGGAGATGAGCGCCTTGTCATAATCGTCCCAGCTTGAGCGGGGCAGCGCGAACAGGCGTGCGCGCTCCTTCCAGCTTGCCGCCGGATCGGGATCGGGATCGATGAAGATGTGACGATGATCGAAGGCGGCGACCAGCTTGATCGCCTTGCTGAGCAGCATGCCATTGCCGAACACGTCGCCGGACATGTCGCCCACGCCGATGACGCGCACAGGCTCCTTCTGCACGTCCACGCCCATTTCAGCGAAGTGGCGCTGGACGGAGATCCAGGCGCCGCGCGCCGTGATGCCCATGGCCTTGTGGTCATAGCCGTTGGAGCCGCCGCTCGCGAAGGCGTCGCCCAGCCAGAAGCCGCGCTCCAGCGCGATGCCATTGGCGATGTCGGAGAAGCTCGCCGTGCCCTTGTCGGCGGCGACAACGAAATAGGGGTCCGCCTCGTCACGGATCACCATGCCTGCCGGATGGACCACTGCGCCCTGCACGATATTGTCGGTGACGGAGAGCAGTGCGCGGATGAACACGCGATAGCTCTCCGTGCCTTCCGCAAGCCACGCGTCGCGGTCGGTCTGCGGGCTGGGCAGCTGCTTGGGGTAAAAGCCGCCTTTGGCGCCCGTGGGCACGATGACGGCATTTTTGACGCGTTGGGCTTTCATGAGGCCGAGCACCTCGACGCGGAAATCGTCGCGCCGGTCGGACCAGCGCAGGCCGCCGCGGGCAATGCGTCCGGCGCGCAGATGTATGCCCTCGACGCGGGGGCTATAGACCCAGATCTCGCGCCACGGCAGCGGCTTGGGCAGGCCGGGCACCAGTGCGCTATCAATCTTGAAGGCGAGCGCTTCCTGCGCCGCGGGCGTGAAAGCATTGGTGCGCAGCGTCGCCATCATCACTGCGCGATAGAGCCGCATGATATGATCGTCGTCGATCCCGGACACGCCCTCAAGGGCACGGTCGATATCGCCGCTGATCGTCTGGGCTGCCTCGGGTTTCCCCGACAGGGCGGGATCATGAAGCTGGTAGAACAGCCGGATCAGCAGCCCTGCAATGTTGGATTCACGGCGCAATGCGTCGGCGACGGTCGAGAGGCCATATGCGCTGCCGGTCTGGCGCAGATACCGGAAGATGGCGCGCAGCAGCACGACGTCGCGCGGGGCAATGCCGGTGGTGACGATGAGCTCGGCGAAGCAGTCATTCTCCGCGCGGCCTTCGAGCACGGCGGCGAGGGCGTCGGCGACGATCTCCGCGCGCGCCAGTACGGGTGCTGCCGGGCCGCCATCGCGCCGCTCAATCACGAAGCGCTGGATATGGCCGAGCGACCCTTCGGGCCCGACCGGCGTGCTCAGTTCCTCAAGTGCCCGGAACCCGAAATTCTCGAGCGCCGGGACAGCTTCGGAGAGAAACAGCGCTTCGCCACTGAAGATCTTGACGCGCAGGCGCGTGTCGCCATCTTCGGGATTGGCATAGAAGCGTACGGAGCGCGCATCCGGCCCGGTGATCTGATGCAGCGCGCTAACGTCCAGCGCGGCTTCCTGCGGGCCTGCGCCGAGACGATAGGCCATCGGGAAACCCTGCGCGAAACGTTCGGCCAATATGGCAGCGCGCGAGCCCTCGCCCAGATCGGCGAGAGCGGCCTCGACGGCGGGCAACCAGCCGCGCAGCATCAGGCTGAGTTCGGCATCGAGCGCAGCGGCGTCCGGAAGGCGACCATCGCCGCGCAGGTCGAGCGAGTAGCGAATGAGCGCGAGGCCGCTTTCTTCCAGCGCGATTGACCAGCCGAGCAAAGGCGCGTTCGCCGCTTTGGTCAGCATATTGGCAATGGCTTCGCGCCGGCCGGTGGAGACATCGTCGCGCAGCAGCCAGGCGAATGCGAAGAGATGGCGCCCAAGTGCGTCGGTCACCAGTTCGAGCTTCGGGCGCGGGCGGTCGGTGAGCGACATGGCCGTAAGCGCGAGCCGCTCGCGCCCTTCGACCGGGAGTGCGAGCATCAGGTCGTGCGGCAAGGTGGTCAGCACATGGCTGAGGCCCTTGGCGGCATGACCGGCGGGATCATAGCCGAAGCGCGCGATCAGGTTTGAGAGCGTATCGCGCAGGATCGGCACTTCGTCGGAAGGCGCGCTGAGCGCGGCGCTGGTCCACAGGCCCGCGTGGATGGAGAGTGAAACGATCTTCCCGTCCTCGCGCATCGGCACGATGAACAGATCGACCAGCACGCGGCGGTGGACACGAGACACGCGGTTGGACTTGAGGATCAGCAGGCCGGCATTTTCGTTCTTGTCATAATAGTCGAAGATGCTGGCGACCGTCGCTTCGGCGAGCAGCGGCTCGTCGGTGAACGTGGCGATGCCCTTGGCGCGGGTCTGGCTGCCGTCGCGTGCGCGCTGTTCATGACCGAGCTGCGTGAGATTGCCCTTGAGGAACCAGCGCAGCAGGTCGCCGCCTTCGCTCGGGCCAAGGCGATTGGCGTCGGCATTGAGCGCGTCAATCATCGCGCGCCAGCCCGAGACGGCGGCGCGCACATGAGCGAGGGACAGGTCGAGCGACTTGGCGAGCGCGTGGCGCCCCCGCGCATCGGCGCGGTCGGCCTCGATATAGATAAGCGATTCGCGCCCGGCGTCGTCATGGTCGCCGACGGAAATGGCACGGCCGGTTTCGTCGCGGCGCACCGGGAGAACCGGGTGAATGAGCAGATGGATGCCAAGCCCCGCCTCGGAAAGGCAATTGGTGATGCTGTCGACCAGGAATGGTGTGTCAGCGTTCACGATGGCGAGGCGCTGAAGGCGGCGGCCGCCACTGCGCGGATCGCCGGAGCGCAAGTCCTCGCCGCTGTCGATCTGGACGATGGATTCGCCCTCGCGGCGCTGCGATGCGGCGTCGGCTAGGAATGTCGCGGCGGCATCCAGTGTGGCGGCGCCTGAATCGTCATGCTCATGGCCATGCAGGCCAGCGGTGAGCGCGGCGGCAATGGAGGCCTTGAAGGATGGGGAAGCCTTGAAGGACGGGTTGACGGAGGGATTGGTGGCGGATGTGGCGGTGGGGGCCTTGGTGCTCATGAAGATCCTCTCCCCGGGGCCACGGCGAAAACATGAGAGAGGGGGCCCGTGGCTCGGGTCTATCCTTGTGATTTAGGTCGTTCGCAGACCTTCAGCAACCGGAGATGGCCTTTTTTAGGCGCTTTTCAGGCCGGTTTTGCGCAAATTCACAGCTTGCGGGCGGTTGCCGTAAGGACGCGCTGCGCCAGGGCATCGTCATGATCGAGGGCGGCGACGGGCACATAGCTGCCGTCATCCTGGCGACGCATGACCACGACGGCCAGACCGGCCTCGTCTGCGATGAGTCTGCCGGGGGCGATGGGCTGTGCCTTCGCGAGCGTGCGGCGGGCGAGGATCACGGCGCGGGGCGGGCGAGCCGGCTCGGCCGTTTCGCCGCGCTTGGCCGCGCGCCAGGCGCCGACCAGTGCCTTGAGGCCGCCGGGCAGCTCATGAAGATGGCTGATGAGCTGGCCGGGTGCGAGATCTTGCTCAAGCGCATAATCGATCGCGCAGACGAACTCGGCGATACGCGTCTTGTCATAGGTCGCGCCGAAGATGAGCTTGGCGAGCGCCGTCATCGGGCTGCGCGGCTGGGCGACAATGCCCGATTCAGTGAGGATGAGATCATATTCCTCGGCCCGTGTGCGCGCCGCGAGGGCGAAGGCATGGGCAAGGCCGATGGCGCGGTAGAGTGCGTGGCGCGTGCGGCCCTCGCTGGCATTGGCGGCAGCGGCGGCTTCGCGCGCAGTGGCGAGGCAATCATCGAGCGTGACGGACTCGACATCGGCTTCGATGCGGTCGTTCAACGAGAGTTCGAGCGCTTCGTCCTCATCCTCATCGAATTCGGGGCCGAAATCGGCGTGGAACTCCGGATCGAAATCATGATCGCGAGGCAGCGGATCGGCCCAGAGGCTGGCGACAGCGACCGGCGCGCGGTCCAGCAATGCGTCTTCGCGGGCTTCGGCGGCGATCCCTTCGCTCAGCGCATCCGACGCGACTTCCTTCCAGTTGATCACCCCATAGACGAAATCGATCGCCTCATCGTCCGACGAGAAAGGCATCATGATGCCGCGATACATGATCTCGTTGCCGCGCTGGTTGGTGAATTCGGCCTCGAAGCCGATGGGCGCGGCATTGGCGATGATCTGCATATAATGATCGGTGAGCCGCGACAGCAGCGTGCGCGGCGGAATCTCGCTGATCCGGCCGATTGGCCCTGCAAGATCGCACTGGGCCGCAAGCGCGCTGCCCATGAAGGCAACCGCAGGATCGGTGACGCCGCCGGTAAAATCCAGCAGCACGCTGTGCGAGCCGAAATCCTCGATTTCCGCCGGGTTGAGATCTTCGATGCTCGGCAGGTTGCGGTCGTTGAGAAGCGAGGCCCAGTAATTATAGGCACGGATGTGCATGCGCCGCTCGTCGAACCGCACGATTGGCGGCGCTTCGAGCGCCTCATCGTACATGCCGGTGTCGTCGACCTGGCTTTTGGCTTGCGCGTCCATCTCTATCCGTGCCCCGAACTCATGGTCCTCTATCGGGCCATTGTGACTGACAGATGGTAAATGACCGGTAAATTTCCGGCGGAAATCGCAAGCATTCGAATGGACAGGCGGGCGAGCAGCGGTTGTCGCTTGCATGGCGCTGCCCGCGCTGGTAAGCGCCGCCGCTGCCAGACAGCCCCGGCAAGGGGCGCGCTGGCAAACAAGTCTCCGGCCCGGCCGGAGCACCGGAGCCGCTTTAGCTCAGCCGGTAGAGCATCGCATTCGTAATGCGGGGGTCAGGTGTTCGAGTCACCTAAGCGGCACCATTGCCTCTAAGCCACTGGAAGGGCTTAGGAATGGCGGAAAGTCTGGGATTTTTACAAGCGGCTGTTACAGACGTAACAGGAGCAACCGCATGAGCACGTGAGAGCCGTGATCCTTGACGAGATCGCCCCCACCGGCTAATATTCGCCGCGACGTTCATTTGTCGGCTTCAGTATCCCCTTCAACTAGCTGAGGGATACGTCTGCATGGTTCAGTCCTCACCCTCCATCGTTATGACGAGCGCTAGCACGGCTGGCGCGTGTCTAGCTATTTTAGGATTGACCCATGAACTTTATGGCATGGTTTAAGAACTTTGGGTTTTCCATTTCTATGGACGCCCGATTTGTATCAGCAGTCATACTCATGGCGACGCTGCGTTAAGACTGAGGGCGGCGGATCGAAATGTCCGCCGCTCTTTCAGCTTTCAAGTCACCTAAGCGGCACCACTTTTTCAGCGCGATCGCGACAGGCGACGCCTGTGTCCCGACACGGCCGCGCGCACTCCCTCGCGCAGGCGAGATCCCGACCCCGACAATTCTTCAGCAGACAAGTTATTTGGCCCTACCGGTCAAGTCGCCATATCTGTCAGAAAGTAGGCTGACATCCAGCCAAAGGGCCAGATACGCGACTCCTTGCCGGAGAAGAACCGCATGGTAGCCGCTTCGTGCCTGGACCTCCGGGCGGCGCGACGAGAGCGGCGCGGATCGGGCAACGGCGGCATTCCCTGAGGGAGAGGGGCGGGAAATATGTCGATCCAGTTACTTGATACGCATGCACATCTGATTGCGGACGACTGGGACACCTATCGCGCCCGACCTTTCACGCCCGACCTGCCTGTGCCGGACCGGCCGAGCTTCACCGTGACGGCCGAGGACCTGCTCGCGCTGATGGACAAGCACGGGGTGGTTCATTCGTGCCTCGTCCAGCGCGGCCATGTTTATGGCTATGACAACAGCTATATCCTCGATTCAGCGCGCAAATATCCCGAGCGTTTGCATCCCGTCGTGATCCTCGACACGCAGGATCCCAGGACGCCGGATATCTATCGCGAGATGGTCCGCAGCGACGGCGTGGCGGGCTTCCGCATGGCCAACAGCCGGCCCTGGATTCTCGACACGGCCTGGATGAGCTCGCCCACGGCGATGGAGATATGGCGGGCCTGCGCCGAACTCGGCACGCCGATGACGCTGATCGTGTTCGGCAACCAGCTCTCCTACGTCCTGCCGCTCATCAAGATGATCGCGCTGCAGTTTCCGGCGCTGCCGATCATCCTCGATCATGGCGCAATGCCCTATGGCATGTCGCAATATGAGGTCGCGCTGCTCGAAAAGGACGGCCATATCGTCGAAATGCCGCCGCCGCCGCATTACGGCATCGACGAGACGATCGCGATCTTCGAGAGCGTGCCGAACATCTATTTCAAGATTACCGAGATCAACATGGAGCGGCTGGTCAAAGCCAAGGTGCGCCCCGCCGACCTGATCCGCCGCATGGTGGACGGTTTTGGGTCCGATCGCCTGATCTGGGGGTCCGACGTGGGCCAGAGCATGTTGTGGAATTACGCCGAGAAGGTCGAGATGGCGATCGACGCGACGGACCTGCTCAGCGCGGCCGAGGCGCGCAACTTCCTTCACGACAATGGCGCCCGGATTTACGGCTTGCCGCTTGCGGCCGCCGAATCTGCTCGGCCATCCATCGAGCGCGCGCCGGGCGCCTGAACCGCACCGCGCCGCCGGGGACGCACAAGGATGGCAGGATGCAGCGCTGCATCCTGCCGCCCTGTTCCGGCACTTCAGGGAGACTTGTTCGCCTGCGGCGCGTCCGGCGGCTCCTGATAGCCGTTGGCGCTGAGCTTGAGGTCCGGCCGGATCGTGCAGGGCACGCAGTCCGGCTGGTAGAGCGGCGGCACGCGTCCGCTCACAGGATTGGTATAGCTGAACCACATCGGCTTGATGCTCGGCCATCCAACCGTATCGGGCGTCGCCTTGAGATCGGCTGCAGTGATATCGTTCGGAACGCCGCGGCTGACCGGCGCACGCGGCGCGGCATTGGGATCGCGCGGCGGCGGATCCTTCGATTTCGCCCAGAGGCCGTCCTTGAAGGCGCCGGGCACGAGATACTGCCCGTCGACGGTGAGATCCCAGATCCGCCAGACGCCGTCCTCAAGGACATAGCGATCGTGATAGGTGCTCGCCTGGAGCGTGGCCGCGAGGAAATCGCCGGCCTTGCCCACCGACTTGCCGGTGCGCGGCTGGAAGAGGCGCAGGCGCCCCGTCGCGGACCGGCCATCGTCCGATACCAGCACGACCGGCTGGAACAGCCAGTGATAGGAGACGCCTTCGCGCTTCGTCACGGGGGGACCGCTGACGCGCGCGCGGATGTTGCTGGCGCGCGTCACATAATAGCCGGTGCGGCCGCCCTTGAAGCCCTTGGTCGCGAGCACGCCGATGAAACCGGCCGGGTTCTCGTCATCGAGGAAGTGGCCGTAAGCGGCCGACACATTGTTGACGCCGTCGAATGCGTTCGAGCGTGCGAGCCGGCGGCTGGCCTCGGCAAGATCGATCGTCGCGGCCTTTGCCGGTGCGATCGGACCGGTCAGTGCGGATGCGGCGACCGGCCTGGCGCTGCCCGCGGCGGCCACCGACTTTCCGGTGACAGGGTGCACGCCGAGAAACGCTGGCATGGCGAGGCGGGGATCGACCGCGTCTGCCGTCGGGAGCGGGGCATCGGGCTTTCCGGCGCCGACCGGTGCCGGATCGACGATACGGCCCGCGCCCCAGCCCTTGAAGACATCCGCCTTCATCAGCGGGAAGCGCCGCAACTCGCGCAACTTCCAGACGCCGTCTTCACGCACGAAGCGGTTGCGGAAGCTACTGACTTCCCACCAGCCCTGTTCCTTGTCTGCTTCACCCAAAGTGCCCAGTTCGATGCCGCGCGCCCAGGCCTCGTTGCCGCCCGGGGAGATTGTCACGGTCACGTCGAACTGGACGCGATCGTTGACCTGGCCGTGGCTGAGCCCGGCCGGCCCCATGGTCTCGAGCCAACGGCGTACCCCCGCTTTGCCCTTCCACAGGCCTTGGCCGCCGACCTCGACCACGCCATTGTCTGCGAACAGGTCGGCCACATCGTCCCACATCTTGCGGTCCTGATAGAAGCCGAAGGCGGACTGCAGATTGCGGATCCGGTCTTCCTCGTTGAGGATGGTCGCGCGCTTCGCCAGCGCCGCAAGCGTGGCCTTCGCCGCAGGAGCCAGCCCAACTGCTGGCGGAATGGGAATACCGGCAGAGTCGGCGGTATAGTGGCGCGGCACGACGGGGAGCTGGCCGCCCCCCCAATTCGTCCAACCGGTCTCGTAGGCGCCGTCAAATTCCGGATAATAATGAGCGGTGGCGATCTTCCAGACGCCGCCCTGGCGAACATATTCATTCTCGAACATGCCCCCCTCGACCCGCGCCGTGCCGCCCGCGCCGTGAAAGATCCAGACCTCCCAGCGGACATTGGCGCTGTTGCCGTCGCGCGAAAGATTGGCCACCGGCGCCTCGATCATCATCGTCGAGAGGCTGTCGGCCTTGATGCCCTCATGGCCCCCACCGTAGCGATTGCGCAGGAAGGCAGCGATCCCGGCCGGCCCGTTGACCGTCTGGGAAGGATTGATCAGTCCGTCGAAGACGAAATTGCCGTTCGGCGCGAACAACGCCCCGACCTGGTTCCAGAGGCCGAACTGCGCATATTGCGCATAGGCGCGCTGCAGGTTGAGCACCGCCCGGAGGCTTTCCGTGCGGGAAAGCTCTCGCGCGAAATTGTCGAGCGCCGGATCTGCCCGGGCGGGTGTGGTGACCGCGAGGAGCGGTGACAGCGCGATCATCGCGGACATGAGGCCAATGCGTCGCATGACGTCTCTCCTGCTGGCTTTTAGGGGAGCGAGGCTCCTATTGACCGTCCATCTTGTCGCTGTCCGGCCGGGTCAGCTCGACGGGGATGCCGTCAATGTCGGGCCCGGTAGGCGGCATCTGATAACCATTGGCGATGAGCCGCGACTGGGGAAGCATCAGGCTGGTCGCCGAATCCGGCCAATAATATTCGGGTTCGCGGCCGCTGACCGGGTTCTTGTAGTTGAACCACATTGGCAGAATGCCGGGCCAGTCGATCGGCTTGCCCGGACCGCCGCGAAAATGCTCGGCGCGGCGCCCCATCTTGGTCAGCAGGATGTCGGGCGGTAACCGCTCGACGAGCCGGCTTGTGCCGGATCCGGGAGGCGAATCCTTGGCTTCGACTGCTGCCCAGCCACCCTTCCACCCCGCCGAATTGAAATAATGCTCGTCTATCGTGAGGGTCCACATCCGCCAGATGCCGTCCTCGAGCACCGCCTGGTCGTTGTACATGCCGCCCGCGAGGCCGCCGCCGATCGCGCCGCCGTCTGTCTTCGGCTTGCTCGTGCCCGGCTGGAAGAGCCGCGTGCGCAGAACCGCCGAGCGTCCGTCATGCGAGACGAAGATTACCGGCTGTGGCCGCCAGTGATAGGGGATCGACGGGCGCGTGGTCGTCGTCGTCGTCCCATACATGGCCGTCGCGGCCGCCTTGATGCGGTCGCGGCCCAGATAGTAGCCGGCGAAGGGTGACAGCTTGTTGCCGTTCTTCGCGAAGATCGAGCCGAGTTCCGGCCACTGCGCGTCGGTGAGATAATAACCATAGGCATGGCTGACATTCTCGACGCCGTCATAGGCGGCCGAGCGCCGGAGCCGCCGCTGCGCTTCGAAGAGCCGCTCGGCGTCCGACAGCCTGGCCGGGATCGTCGCAACCGCAGCCGGTGCGCCGGTGAGCCGGTCGTTGGCGACGAGCCGCCTGGCGTCCGCCAGCGCGACATCCTTGCCCGTCACGGGATTGGGACGAATGAAGGCCGGCAGCATGCCATCGGCCGGGCGCGATGCGCCGCCATTGGCCCAGCCCTCGGCATAATTTGCCTTCATGAGCGGATAGAGGCGCAGCTCCTTGATCTTCCACAGGCCCTGATCTTTCACGAACCGGTTGCGGAAGGTCGTGAACTCCCATGAGGACGTCTTCTTGCCCGAATCGCCGATCATGCCGAGCGCAATGCCGCGCGAAACCGCTTCATTGTGGCCGGGCAGCGGCTCGACCATCACGGCGAACAGCGGATGGTCGTTGAGCTGGCCGGTGGAGAGGCCCTGAGTGCCCATCAGCTCCATGGCCTGACGCACGCCAGCCTTGCCCTTGAAGGTCCCGACGCCGGCAATCTCGACCGCCGAATCCTCAGCGAACAGGTCGACCACGTCGTCCCACATCTTGCGGTCGACATAATATCCATATGCGTTCTGCAGGTTGCGGACCGAATCCTCGATGTTGAGCTTCTCGATGCGGGATTCGAGCTGGGCCAGGGTTGCCTTGGTGGCTGGCGCCGGGCCCTTGGCGGGCGGGATCGGGATGCCGGTCTGATCGACCGTGAAATGATAGGGGTCGCGGGGCAGGTCGCCGCCGCCGACATTGGCCCAGCCTCTGGCATAATCGCCTTCGAACTGCGCGAAGTAGCTGATGACCGAGAATTTCCAGCGGCCGTCCTCAAGCACATACTCGTTTTCGTAAGTCCCGCCGTCGATGGCCGTCTTGCCCTTGCCGTCGCCCATGAACGCCATGGCCTCGAAGCGGCCCTTGGCGGACCGGCCGTCGACCGAGAGATTGATCAGTTCGCTGTCGATGAGCTCGGTGTGCATCGCGCCGACCGCCAGGCCCTTGCCACCGCCCACGCGCGCTTTCAGCCAGTCGGCGATGGCTGCCTGTCCGGTGATGGTCTTGCCGCCCCAGACGATGCGGGCATTCCGGGCGAAGAGTGTCGCCATCTCGTCGCCCAGGCCGAATTGCGCATATTGCGCATAGACACGCTGCAGGTCTTTCACCGCGCGGACTGACTCCGTCCCGGAGATGTCGCGGGCAAGGCTGTCGATCTGTGCGCGGGTAACGGCCTGCGCGTGCGCCTGCGTGACGGGGGCGAGCAGGACGACGGACGCAAGGATCAGGAGGCGGCTTCGCATGACGGCAGTCCTCACCTAATGAATTGATTCTTATTGAGCCGAAACTTGTCGGAGGGAGCGGGGCCGCGCAAGCGCCGACTGGGTTCGATAAGGGCAGGGATTAAATTCGAGCCACTATGGTCAAACAGGGGCGTCCCCGCGGCGCCTGATTCTGGTCAGCGCCCTCGCGAATACCGTGCTTTGCGGCGCGCCCGGCCCCTGCAGGACAGGCTGGAATGGAAGCGAGGGAGCGACCCGTGCGGGCCTTCTAGCGCATAAGCTTCAGCCCTTCTGTTCAAGCTTTCCCGACCAAAACGCTCATATCTGGCAACCAAAGTGCGGATATTCCGATTGCCGTGACGAAGTTGAGATCCAAGCAATTCGGCAATCTGATACGTATTTTTCTATATATATAATAATAATCAAATCATTGGATCAGTTTATATTTGAGGTCAACGTAATATATCTGGGAAAATACTGACCGTCATACGGTCTATTCGCCTGCTATTTTACGGATTTCAAATTCTACATTATTCAAATGGTCCGGGGAATGGAGAGGAAATAGGGCAATGTTGACCAAGCGTAATTTCTTTGCATCGACAGCAGTGATCGCATTGTTTGCGATGCAGGGCGTCGCGCAGGCGCAGACCAGAGAGGCCCCCGCAGACGCCGCCAAGAGTGAGGCAGACCAGGGCGGTATCGCGGACATCATTGTCACCGCGACGCGCCAGTCGACCAACCTGCAGGATACGCCGATCGCCGTGACCGCGATCACGTCCCAGGCGCTCGAGGACCGCGGCATCCAAAACATTGGCGACCTGACCTCCACGGTCCCGAACGCGCAGTTCCGCAAGGCACAGGGCGTCTGGGGCTCCGGTGTCTCTGCCTATATCCGCGGCCTCGGTTCGACCGACACCGGCCTTGCCGGTCAGTCGCCGGTCGCCTTCTATATCGACGACGTCTATTATCCCCTGCTGCTCGGCGCCAATTTCGACTTGCTCGACATGGAGCATATCGAGGTGCTGCGCGGTCCGCAGGGCACGCTCTTCGGCCGCAACTCGCTGGGCGGCGCCATCAACATCGTCGCCAAGCAGCCCAACACGCGGGAGGCCTCCGGCTATGTCGAGGCGACTGTCGGCTCCTATAACCGGATCGACGCGCGCGCCGGCTTCAATCTGCCGCTCAGCGCCAACAGCGCGCTCATGGTGTCGGTGATGTCGAAGAAGACAGAGGGTCACCAGCGCATCCTCGACTTCACCTGCGAGATGAACCGGCGCGGCACGCCTGCACTGGCGGGCACCTTCCCGGTTACGACGCCACTGCAGCAGACCACTACGTCCATGAACGTCGATGATTGCACGATCGGCCGCAATGGCGGTGTGAATGTCCAGGGCGGCCGCGCCGCATTCATGTGGCAGGCCTCACCCACGCTGAAATTGACGATCTCGGGCGATTATCTGCGCGATACCTCGGGTAACACCGCAGATACGCTGATCAATGTCGATACCGCGATCGTCGCCAAGAACACGCAGTCCACGAATCTGCTGCGAAGCCAGGCCGCTTACTGGAATTTGCAGTTCGACAACCGCTTCGTGACCGGAGATCAGTTCTCCACTTACGGCACCTATTCGGACAGGATCGCTGCCTGCACGGTCATTCCGGGCAACGTCTACTATAATGGCGCCAAGAATGAGCGCGGCCAGTGCACGCGTGGCGGCTATGTGATGCCGCGCAACATCGACCTCAAGAACTGGGGCGTGGCGGGCAAGCTGAACTGGGATGTCGCAGACGACATCTCGCTGACCGCAGTGCTCGCCCACCGCGATCTCCACGAATATCATCAATATGATACCGACGGCACGCCACTCGTGTCCGAGCACACCTATCTCGATCTGCGCCAGCCCTATACGCATGCCGAGCTGCGCGTCTCCGGTCAGATGGATCTGATCGACTGGGTTACGGGCGTCTTCTATTATTATTCGCCCGCAGAACAGCGGGCGACGCTCATCCAGCCGGTCTCGTCGGGCCAGCAGCGCACGCTGCACACCTATTTCACGACGAACAGCAAGGCGGCGTTCGCCAACGCGACAATCCGTCCCTTCGGCGAGAAGCTGGGCATCAATTTCGGTGTCCGCTACGCGGACGAGGTCATGGCTATCAACTTCTCGAATGTCGCCGATACCAGCTGGCTGGATTCCGGCTCGGACATCAAGTTCCAGCAGGACCTGATTTCGAAGAAGTTCAGCTGGAAAGCCGGCCTGAGCTACCAGGCGACGAACGATATGCTGTTCTACGCATCGGCTGCCACCGGCTACACCCTGCCGGGCTACAATTCGCGGCCCCAGCAGAAATCGCAGATCTATCAGAGCGATCCCGCCTCCGACATCGCCTATGAAATCGGCGCCAAGCTCGACCTGTTTGATCGGCGTGTCCGTTGGAACGTTGCGGCGTTCTACACCGACTTCAGCAATCGTCCGGCAACCATTTCCGGCGGCGCTGAAGCCCTGGTCAACAGCAGCGGCAATCCCGTCCCGGGTACCCAGAAGCTTGAGCCGCTCGTCGGGGGCCCCCCCGGCTCGACCCAGTGCAGCACAACGCCGGCGCCAACCGGCACCGTTGGCATTGTCTGCACCGGTCGGAGCTGGTTCATCAACCAGCCTGCGAAGATCAAGGGTCTCGAGTCCGAGCTGACCGTCGAGCCGATCGAAGGCCTGACGATCAACAGTTCGGTGGGCTGGTCGGAGTTCACTGCGCCGGATATTGCGACGCGCGCCGTGAACAAGCGCCAGCAGAACCCGTTCTGGACCGTGAGCGGCGGCGTTCAGTACAAGATCGAATCCGCCTCGATCGGGGGCTCGATCACACCGCGTCTCGACATGACCTGGGAGAGCCGGCAGACCTCCGGCAGCGCCACGACCGTGACCTACAACGCTCTGCTGAGGGCCAAGGCCCTGTTCAACGCCCGCCTGACTTACGTGAACACCGAGCACGAATTCCAGGTCGCGGCCGGCATCGTGAACCTTCTCGACAAGCGGTACTGGGTCAACATCTTCGATTATTCGAACGGTGGCCTGGGCACCTTGCCGCAGACCAACGGTCAGCCCGGCATGCCGCGGACTTGGTCGCTGACGGTTTCCAAGCAATTCTGATAGCACTGCCGGGGCCTGTCTACCTATGGACGGGCCCCGGAGCTTTCTTGCAGGCTTGGGTTGGAAAAGGGGCGTCGGTCGGCCACGGTGGAATGTCATCGGGTGTTAGCCGGCGTTGTTTGACGGAGAGATCAAGGCGATGAAGAAATCGGGGAAAAAGTCGGGCTTGCTGATGACGCTGTTGCCCTTCGCCGTCCTCGCGGGCGCTTCTCCCCCGGCCAATGCCAAAGCTGTGCGGCCGATCGTGCTCGCCGGCTCGGGCGGCTTCCAGATCGGTGGAAAGGTGATCGCCAATCCGGACAATCCAGCCCAGCACTTGTCCTGCGATCATGGCTATGTCGAATATTTCACGCCCGAGAATCCACGCCGCACCAGCCTCGTCATGTGGCACAGCTCCAGCACGCAGGTCTGGCAGAACCGCTGGGACGGTGGCGAAGGCTATAAGGACATGTTCCTGCGCCGCGATTATCCCGTCTACCTGTGGGACGGTCCCCGCGTGGGCCGCGCCAACTGGAGTTGCGAAACGGTCACCTACAAGCCGAACTATCGCGACGAGGCCAATTTTACGGCCTGGAATCTCGGCCCGTCATACAAGAACTGGTGGCCGGGCATCCAGTTTCCCAAGGACGACGAAGCGGCCTGGGCGCAAGCAACCTCCGCCCGTTACGACGAGTTCGATTTCCTGAAGAACATCCAGATCGAGACCGACGCTGCGGCGATCGCGGCCGATTCCGGCAAGCTTGGCAATGCGGTTGTCTATCTCACCAACTCGGCCGGCGGCCTGCGCGCCCAGCTGACTGTGTCCAAGACGACGAAGGACAATGTCGCCGGCATGGTGACCTATGAGAGCATGGGCTACATCTTCCCGATCGGCGATCCGGAGAGTCCCAAGCCCTGCACCAATCCGGATCAATGCGGCTTCGGGCCGATCGGCGTCCCACTCGAGGATTTCAAGAAGCTCGCGAAGCTCAAGTCGATCCAGTTCGTGTGGGGCGACAACCGGAGCGACCCCAAGGGTCCCTTCTATTCCTATGTCGAGCAGTCACGGCTCGCCGCCAAGCTCATCAACAAATATGGCGGCCATGCCGAGGTTCTGATGCTCGGCCCCGATGCGGGCCTCAAGGGGAGCACGCACATTCCCTTCGCCGACATGGACAACGACAAGGTCGCTGCGCTGCTCGACAAGTTCCTCAAGGCCGCCAAGCTCGACGGCTACCGGAACGCCAAGCCAAGCGGGCGCTGGGTCAGCAGCAAATAATGGCCACAGGGCGGCGCACGGCATTGGCCGACGCCGCCTAGTGCCGTGCGGTGCCGTCCCTCCCGGAAATGCGGACGATCAGTTCTCGAGCCGCTCGAGGGTCTGGGCGCGCCGATAATCTCGCGGCGCCGCGCCAAACTGCTCGTGGAAGCAGCGCGTGAAATAGGCCGAGCTGTTGAAGCCCCAGGAGAAGGCGATCTCGGTCAGCGTGTGCCCGTTCCATGAGGGGTTGCGCATCTGCCGGGCGCATTCCTCGAGGCGGCGGCGCAGCACATATGCGCTGACGCGTTCGCCCGAGATCGAGAAGATGGTGCGCAGATAGCGCGGGCTGAGCCGCAGGCCCGCGGCGATCGAGGCGGGACTCAATTGCGGGTCGCGCAGATGCTCCTCGATATAGCGGACGATGTCCTTGCGCCGCTGCCAGAGCGTCGCCGAAGCGCCGGACCCTTCGAAGCCCATGGTATAGCTCATCGAGATCATCTCGAGCAGGTGGCGCGCCACCTCGCCCTCATAAGCGGCGTCGATGCCCATCTCGACTCGATTGGTCAGTGATTGCACCATGGCGGACACGGTATCGGTCAGGCCGACGGCGCGGCCGAGATGAAGGCCGCAGAACTGCTCTGGCGTCGGCAGATATTCCCGCAATGTGTTCGGCTCGACGCGGACCATCATGGTCGTGGAGTGATCGCGCGTCGCCCAGTAATGCGGCAGGCCGGTGTCGCAGAGCACGAAGTCGCCTTCGCTCAGATGTGCCTCATGGCCGCAATGGTAAAAGGTCGAGCATCCTTTCGCCTGCAGCAGGAAGGAATAGAGGCGGGGCGAATGCTGCGCGATGTCCGCCTGGCTGCGCTCGAAGCTGCAGCAGTCGACCGAGAGCTTGGCCAGCTTGAGCGGACCGATCTTGCCGATGCGCAGTTCGGCGTCGAATTGCGACTGGTCTTCCGGCGCGAAGCCGCCGCGGCTCATGCGCTGGGCATAGAGGGCGCTCCATGCCGCCGCGCGTCCTGCCAAAGGCAGATCTATGGTGCTGAACCTCTCCATCTCGATGTTCCTTTTCCTCCCGGCAGGCCCGCCTCTTCCGGGCGTCTGTCCTGCACTGTTCGTCAACCGGAATGCACGATAACTTAAATTCTGTAATCGTTTAGCGAAATTATGGCGCGAGCCATTTCATGGCGCAGTCGTCGCCGTCGCGGGCGATTCTGCCGGGGCGGCGTCATCGAGGTCGCTCATCGAACGGAGCGGCTTGCCCGCCGTCTCCGGCAGCAGGAAAGTGGTGACGACCGCGAACAGGATCGCAACGATCGCGAAGCACGCCATGGCCGCGCTCAGCGGAATGTCCTGGGCAAGCAGCGGAATGCCCAGAATGAACAGCGCAGCGGCCGCGCGTCCGCTGTTATAGGCGAAGGCCTGGCCGGAGCCGCGCATCTCGGTGGGAAACAATTCGGTGAAATAGGGGCCGAACGAGGCGTACATGCCGAACTGGAAGCCGCCATACACAAGGCCGATCGGGATCAGGAAGCGCAAGTCGCTGCCCCAGGGCCCGAACAGGTAGATCGATGCCATGATCAGGAAGCCGATGCCGAACACGCGGAACACAGCGCGCCGGCCGAACCGGTCGCTCAGATAGGCATTGATGAGGCAGCCGATGAAGCCTCCGATGCTGTTTATCAGCACGCAATAGCTGGCCACCGACAGTGTGAGCCCGCGCTCCGAGGTCATGAAGACGGTCAGGAAATTCGCAACCGAATAGGCCGCGCCCTGCACACCGAAGGAGAGCAGCGCCGTGAGCAGCGTTATGCTGATCACCTTCGGCGTGAAGATCGCTGCGATGGACGCATTGTTGCCCGTCGCCTGCTGGCGCTCCCTGGCGCGCTTGTAGATGTCGGAATCGTCGCCGTCGCGACGCACGAAGAAGATCAGCAAAGCCGGCAGCAGGCCGACCCAGAAGGCAAAGCGCCAGCCGATGTCGGGCTCGAACATTGCCGCGACCGGCCCGGCCAGCAGCGCTGCGATACAGGAGCCGAGGGGGGCGCCGCTCTGCACGATGCCGAGCGCCTTGCCGCGATGCTTGGGCGCGATCATCTCGCCGAGCAGCACGGCGCCGACGGCCCATTCCGCGCCGAAACCGATACCATGAAGGATCCGGACGACGAGTAACTGACCAAAATCCTGCGTGAAGCCGGACAGGAAGGAAAAGACCGAGAACCACAGGATGGTGAGCCGAAGCACGCGGGCACGGCCGTAGCGGTCGCACAGCCATCCGCCGAGCCACCCGCCGATCGCGGCCGCGAAGAAATTGGCGCTGGCGATCGATGTCGCCTGGGCGAGCGTCAGGCCCAGCGAGGCGATCAGCAACGGGATCAGATATTGATAGACCTGCGAGTCAGCGGCATCCATCATCCAGCCCGCGCCGCAGGTCCAGAAGACGCGCCGCGTCCGCTTGTCCGATTCCTTGTACCAGCTCATCATGGCCGGGCGGTCGCTACGAAGATGGCTTCGGGTGCTTGCGGCATGGCGCACAGCTTGGAAATGGGCCGTTGCGGCCGGCGCCCAGACACGATCATTCCTCCCCCGAACATTATAATTGTCTTTCCGATAATACGCCGAGCACGGCCGTGTCGCTTGATAAAAGCGGCCTGCCGAGTTGAACGGAACGGGAAATTTTTGATGGCATTGGAAGCGGCTTGCAAAGCCCGAATTCCAGCCGTTACTGCCACGGTTCATGGCCGAAGGCCGGTGGAGAGCGATATGACGGACCCTCTTTTCGACATTGGCGGCAAGATCGCTCTGGTGACCGGCGGAACGAGCGGCATCGGGCGTATGATCGCCACGGGCCTCGCCGCGCGTGGCGTTCGGACCTATGTGAGCGGTCGCGATATACAGAAAACGGCGGATGTCGCCGCCGCGATCGCCTCGGAAACGGGCGGCACGTGCATCGGCCTCGCTGCCGATCTCGCCGATGCCCTTGGTCCGCAGGCGCTGGCGGACGCCTTTGCCGCGAAGGAGGAGAGCCTCCACCTGCTGGTCAACAATGCCGGTGCTAATGCGACCGGCAGCCTCGCGGGCATGACGGTGGACGATTGGGACCTGGTGCTGGACGTCAATGTTCGCGCGGCCTTCTTCCTCGCCAAGGCCCTGTTGCCGCTGCTCAAGGCGAGCGCGAGCGCTGCGGATCCGGCACGCATCGTCAATCTCGGGTCGATTGGCGGACTGCACGTGCCCAATTGGGAGGCACATGCCTATGGCGCCTCCAAGGCGGCGATCCATCATCTGACGCGGTCGCTGGCAAAGGCACTCGGGCCAGACCGGATCACGGTCAACGCGATCGCGCCGGGGCCATTTCCGTCTCGCATGACCGACATCAATAGCGAGCAGCTCAAGAAGAGCGTCGCCACCTATATTCCGTTGGGTCGCCCCGGCGAGGCGGACGATGTGGTTGGTGCAGTGACGTTCCTGGCGTCACGCGCGGGCGCCTATGTGAACGGGCACACGCTCGCGCTGGATGGCGGCTATATCGCGGCGCTTTAGTGTTGCTGTCCCAGCCGGCACTGGGGCTTTTCGTTTGGATCATCCACCCCAAGCAGCCTAAAATCCTACCTGATCCCCGCCCTTGAGCTTGAGCAGCGCGCGCGCCTCGGCGGGCGTCGCGACTTCCAGACCGAGCTCCTCGACGATGCGGCGGATTTTGGTGACCTGCTGGGCATTTGACACGGCGAGCTCGCCCTTGCCGATATAGAGGCTGTCCTCCAGACCCACGCGGGCATGGCCACCCAGAAGAACGGACTGGGTGCCGAAGGCCATCTGGTTCCTGCCCGCGGCGAAGGCGGAGAAATGATAGTCCGCCCCGAACAGGTTGTCGGCCACGGTGACCATATGCGCCGTGTTGCGCACGTCTGGCCCGATGCCGCCGAGAATGCCGAAAATGCCCTGGATCAGGAACGGCGGCTCTATCAGCTTTTTGTAGGCAAAGTGGGCCAGCGTGTAGAGATGGCCGATATCATAGCATTCGAACTCGAAGCGGGTGCCGAAGGCCTGGCCGACCTCGGTCATGATCTGCTCGATGAAGACATTGTCATTGTACATGATGCGGCCCCGCGCGCCTTCGACATAAGGCTGCTCCCAGGGATGCTGCCATTCGGTCACCCGCGCGCCGGCGCCGGAGAAATCGAAGATCAAAGGCCCCATGTTGAGCGAAGCGAGCTCAGGCTTCGCGGCCTTGGCGCCTTCCAGCCGGGCGTCGAGCGTCATGGTCGCGCTGCCGCCGGTGGAGATGTTGATGACGGCGTCGGTGGCCTGCTTGATGCGCGGCAGGAATTTCATGAAATCCGCGGCGAGCGGGCTCGGCGAGCCGTCCTGCGGATTGCGTGCGTGGAGATGCAGGATCGCGGCCCCCGCCTCAGCCGCGCCGATCGCCGCCTCGGCGATCTGGTCGGGCGTCACTGGCAGGTGCGGCGACATGCTCGGCGTGTGGATCGAGCCCGTCGGCGCACAGGTGATGATGACCTTGCGGTTCTTGCCCTGATCGAACATGCGCTCCCCCTTCACCGTCATCCCAGTTTCTGCGGGATGACGAAATTACAGCCCTGCCTGGCAGAGATATTTGATGTTCAGATATTCCTCGAGCCCGTGATGCGAGCCCTCGCGCCCCAGCCCCGACTGCTTGACGCCCCCAAAGGGCGCGGCTGCGTTTGAGATGAGGCCGGTGTTGATGCCGCACATGCCGCTCTCGATGTCGCGGGTGGCGCGGGCGATCGTCTTCGGGTCCGATGAGCAGACATAGGACGCCAGACCGAAGGGAGTATCGTTGGCGAGGCGGATCGCGTCCTCATAGCTGTCGAAGCTGATCACCGCCGCCAGCGGCCCGAAGGTCTCCTCGCGCGTCAGCAGCGCGTCCTGCCGCACGCCGGAGAGCAGAGAAGGCGGCATGAGCCGGCCCGAGCCGTGCGCGCCGGCGAGCAGTGTCGCACCGGCCTTGACGGCTTCGTCGAGATGCTCGTTGACCTTGTCGACCGCGGCCGCGTCGATAAGCGGGCCGATGTCGGTCGCCTCGTCGAAGCCGTCGCCCAGCACCATCGCCGCGACGCGCGACCGAAAGGCCTCGACGAAGCGGTCATGGATGCCGGCCTGCACATAGATGCGGTTGGCAGCGATGCAGCTCTGGCCGCTGTTGCGGAACTTGGCGACCAGGGCGGTTTCGATCGCCGCGTCGAGATCGGCATCGTCGAAGATGATGAGCGGGGCGTTGCCGCCCAGCTCCAGCCCCAGCCGCTTAATCGTCGGGGCGCTCGCCTGCATCAGCCAGGCGCCGATGCTTGTCGATCCGGTAAAGCTGATCTTGCGGACCACCTCGGACGAGGTCACCAGCTCGCCGACCATCGAGGCCCTGCCGGTGATGACGTTGAGCACGCCGTCGGGGATGCCCGCTTCCTGCGCGAGCAGGCCGAGCGCGATCGCGGAGAGCGGCGTCTGCGATGCCGGCTTGGCGATCATCGTGCAGCCCGCCGCCAGCGCCGGGGCGAGCTTGCGGGTCAGCATGGCGTTGGGGAAATTCCAGGGCGTGATCGCGACACAGACGCCGATCGGCTCGCGCGTCGCGCGCAGCTCGCGGCCCGGCACATTGGCAGGAATGACCTCGCCGAACGCCCGCGTCGCCTCGTCCGCATAGAATTCGACGAAGGCCGAGCCGTAATCGATCTCGGCGCGCGCCTCCTTGAGCGGTTTGCCGTTCTCCAGGGTGATCAGGCGGGCCAGCCCTTCCTTGTTCGCGACAATCAGCTCGTACCAGCGCCGCAGCAGCGCGCCGCGCTCCTTGGCCGGGCGGCGTGACCAGTCCTTGAAGGCGGTTTCGGCGGCGTCGATCGCGCCTTGCACTTCCTGCCGGTTGAGGTCGGGCACGGTGCCGATCGTCTCGCCGGTAAAGGGATCGTCGACGGCAATCGTCTTGCCGGACGCGGCGCTGCGCCACTGGCCGCCGATCAGGGCCTGCTGCTTGAAGAGGGGCGAGTGACGGACGGCGTCGCGTTCGGCGGTATAGGTCGGCAAAATCTGCTCCATCTGCTGTCCGTGCGGTCTGCTCTAGGTTGATCGGTTTTGGCTCACTTGCCCATTGCGGCTTGGATGCTTGCGCCGCCCGGCTGCGTTGGGCACTCTGCCGCGGCGGGGAGACAGATATGCGCCCGTTTCCGGCCAAATCAATTGCGAGTGCCCCTCTGAGCAAGAATGGCCACTGCAAGGACGCGAGAGAGGGAGCAAGTCGAGGGATGAGGGCGCGTCTTTGAAGAACTTTCTGTCATCATTTTCAGGCCGGTCGCGCGGCATGCTCGGGACCTGGGTCAAGATTCCGTCACTGGAGACGGTCGAGCTTCTGGGCCATGCCGGCTTCGAGTTTGTCATCATCGATATGGAGCATGCGCCGCACAGCATGAGCACGGCCTATGAGCTCATTTTCGCGGCGCAGGCCTGTGGCATGGCGGCGCTCGTGCGGCTGCCGGATCAGGGCGGCACCGAAGTGCAGCGGCTGCTGGATGGTGGTGCGGACGGCCTGCTCGTGCCGCGCATCGACAGCATCGATACGGCAAAACGGATTACGCGCCAGATGGTGTTTTCGCCGCAGGGTGAGCGCGGTCTCGGCGCCACCTCGCGTGCCGGGCGTTGGGGCCTCATGCCGATGGCGGACTATGTGAAGCGCGGTAATGACGAATGCCTGCGCATGGTCCAGCTCGAGGACTGGGACAATCTCCACAAGGCGGCGGATTATCTCGCGCTCGACGATGTCGGCGGCGTGTTCGTCGGGCTGGGCGATCTCTTCCTGTCGAGCGGCAAGCCGCCTTCCGATCCGGAGGTGCAGGCACTGGTGAAGGCCGTCTGCGAGGCCGCCGCGAAAGCTGGCAAGCTCTCGGGCATTGCTGCGGGCAGCCCGAAGGAAGCGCGCACCTATCTCGACCTTGGCTATTCGCTGGTCATGGTCAGCAACGACACCACATTGTTCGGCAAGGCCGCTCAGGCCGCCGTCGCCGAGACATTGGAGTAATATCATGTACGAAACCGACGATCCCCGCTCGCGCCTGTCGACGGCCACGGCCGCGCCAGTGCCGACTTCCACCGCCTTCGGTGCGTCGACCTATGCGCGCTTCTATGCGTCGCCGCCGCAGCAGGAAGATGCTCTCCAGAAGAGCTGGTATGCGCGCGGCCAGAATTTCGTCGTCGCCTATTCGGAGGCCAAGGCTGGAGCGGTGTTCACGCGCAGCAGTCAGGTCGACGAATATGTGCTGCTGCTCCCTGAGGCCGGCACCACCGTGACGGTCGAAGCGGGCGGCGAGACGAAAGAGATTGCCGGCTACAGCATCACCTTCATTCCCTCTGGTGCCAGCAAGGTCATAGTGACGGCAGGCGGCCCGGTCGTCCGCCTCATGACCACGCGGAATGCCGATGTCGTGGCACTCGTTTCCAATCCGGGCAAATATGCCGGGCCCCATCCGCAGATACCGGACTTTCAGGCCTGGCCCGATCCGGTCGGCGGGTTCAAGGTCCGCAGCTACAGCCTCGACGTGCCCGATGCGCCGGGCCGCTTCGGCAAGATCTTCCGCTGCACCACCTTCATGGTCAATGTCTTCCCGCCCGCGGGTCCGCGCGATCCGGCCAAGCTCTCGCCGCATCATCACGATGATTTCGAGCAATGCTCGCTCTCAATCGGCGGCACTTTCGTCCATCATCTGCGCTGGCCGTGGACGGCCAATCTGGCCGACTGGCAGGCCGATGAGCATGAGGAATGCGGTTCGCCCGCCATCGCGGTCATCCCGCCGCGGGTCATTCACACCTCGGCCTCGAGGGATCCGGCCGACAACCTGCTGGTGGACATCTTCTCGCCGCCGCGCGTGGATTTTTCCAACATGGCCGGCTGGGTGCTTAATGCCGACGACTATCCGATGCCGGCCGCCTAAACGCCGGTGAGGCCCGCGCTTCATGGCTGAAGCGGCACGAGAGACCGCCGATCTGCTAGGGCGGGCCGAGATCGATTGGACGGCGCTGGAACTGCATTTCAGCCAAGCCGTGCTCCTGCGAAGGCAGGAGCCTAGGGCGCAGCGGCAATTCATCTCGTCCTGGGCTCCTGCCTTCGCAGGAGCACCAGCAGGCGCTACTTATTCTCGTCGAGATTGGGATTCGTCACTGGCGTATCGCCTTCGAACAGATGCTCGAACTGACGCCAGGTGCACAGCCACCTGTCGCCGACGCGGCGATATTTGTCAGTGGCGAGGCTGATCGTGATTGGTGCGTGGCTCGGCAGGATTTTCACGCCGTTCTTGGCATAGAGCATCAGGAAATTGGTCGCCTCGGCGGTGTCCGTGCCGGTGAACCATGCGCGATGATTGGTGAAGCTGTGCACCGAAAGGCGCGGGCCTTGCGCGACGCGCCAGTCGTAGAACTGCTGGATTTTCGCAACGCCGATGTAGGACGCATATTGCCCGTGAAACTCGGCGTCCTCGGTATAATAGCTCGACGCATCCCGCCCGCCGTTAAAGTCGATCTCGTGCCAATAGTTTGAAAGCTGCGTCGAGAGTTCAAGATTGAGCGTTAGCAGGGCGTCGTCGAGAGCGGTCATAACGGGCATGGCGGTTTCCCCAATGTGATGGCGTCATGGGCGCGCTTCAGAGCGCGGCTTCATAAATGCGGGTTGCGTCGGCTTCGGTGACTTCGCGCAGGTTGCGCATCAGGAGTCGCTGCACGGTCATGGCGGCGGCGGCCATATGCGGAATGGCGTTAGCGCTGATGCCATAAGCGGACATGCCGGGCGCGATGCCGATGCGCTTCGAAATCTCGGCAATGCGCTCGACGCCGGCCTGCGCATCGGCCAGGTCATTGCCGGTGCGCGCGATGCCCAGCGCTTCCGCGACGGCTGCATAGCGCGCGGGCGCGGCTTCCAGATTGAAGCGCAGCACATGAGGCAGCAGGATCGAGTTGGCGACGCCGTGCGGCACATGAAACTCGCCGCCCAGCGGATAGGCGAGTGCATGAACGGCGGCGGTGTTGACCGGGCCGAGGCACAGCCCGCCATAATAGCTGGCGCGGAGCATCGCTGCGCGCGCCTCGATGTCGCTGCCATCGGCGCAGGCGCGCTCGATATGGGCGACGATGAGCCTTATGCCCTCCAGCGCGAACATATCGACCAGCGGATGCGCGAACTTGTTGGCATAGGCTTCGATGCAATGGGTGAGTGCGTCGATGCCGGTCGAGGCCGTCACTGCGCGGGGCATGGAGACGGTCAGCGCCGGGTCGAGATAGGCATAGTCCGGCACGAGATACTGGCTGACCACACCTTTCTTGAGATCGGCTTCCTCGTCTTCGAGAATGGCAATGGGGGTGACTTCGCTCCCCGTGCCAGCCGTGGTCGGGATGCAGGCAAGCGGCAAAGCGCGGCCCTTCAACAGATCGACGCCGATCACATCGTCAATGCCTTGCGCGCCGTCGATCAGCGCCGCGACCAGCTTGGCGACATCCATGGCACTGCCGCCGCCCAGACCGATGACGCAGTCGGCCCGCGCAGCTTTCGCAGCGGCCATGGCGGCCTTGAACTCGGTGAGCGTGGGCTCGCCCGCGATGCTGTCGAAGATTGTGACGGCAATGCCCAGTTCGCGGCATGCTTCGACCAGCGGCGTGCAAAGCCCGCGCGTCGGTGCGCCAGTGACGAGGAGGGCGGACTTGAGGCCGCGTTGGGCGAAATCACTCGCACAGACGAGCGCGGCGTCCGTCCCGAAGCGGACGGTGCCGACATTGACCAGTGCGATGGGCCTGCTTTCATTCATGTCACTGGCTCCCTTGCCCGGCTGGATTCTCCCTGTGCTCAAAAGCGCGGGCTGACTTGTCCAATCCGGCACCGAGCCTTGAACCGGTTAGATGACCGCCTGGCTTGCGCGGTCAAGGCCCATGCCTCGATCGTCATGCGGGACATGCCGAATGGCCGGGGAAGCTGCGCGCAAAAATGCGGCCGCCATTAAAGCCCAGCTAAAGGCAAAGTCGGTGATGGAGAGGTGCTGGAGCGCGTGCCTCGGGCATGTGCCCGACCGGCTGGAACGTTGAATGAGCTGGTGCTGCCGGTGAGGATTGAACTCACGACCTCAGCCTTACCAAGGATGCGCTCTACCACTGAGCTACGGCAGCACGACAGCTCGCAGGGGAAACCCCGCGTCAACGAGGCCGGGCCTATGGCCTTGCCGCCCCGGATTTGTCAAGGCGACTTGCCGTCCCTGGCACAGAATGACTAATCAGCGACGAATGCCAAATGACAATCCCGACCGCCAGCGCCGCCTCGCCGAGGCCCTGCGCACCAATTTACGCCGTCGCAAGGGACAGGCGCGCGAGCGGGCGCATGAGGATGATGCCGGGGGCGATGACGCGCCATCCAGCCCCGACCCAGAGCGCGAGACTGACGCAAAACCGCCAATTTAACGTGCTGTCCAGGTGAAATCCGGCGGCCTCCAACGCGCATGCGGATTCGCCTGAAGTAAGACAAAACGACCCTGACCGACGTCTGCGAGGCTCACTCTTCTGATCAGCGCTGGCTGAACTGGTGGAGTCATTTCCACGCCGCAAATAATCTTCGTTGAGTCGCGCTTCTGTCGAGGACAACGGATGCCTTCAGGCTGAAGGCGTCACCAGATTGCCGTCCGATAGGTCGATCCGGCGCCGGCAATGGGCCGCGATATGCTCATCATGCGTCGAGATCAGGAAGCAGGTGCCGGTGGTGCGATTAATCTCTTCGATGAGGGTGATGACCTGATCTGCCGACTGCCGATCCAGATTGCCGGTCGGCTCGTCGGCCAGCACCAACTGCGGTTCGTTCATGAGCGCGCGGGCGACGGCGACACGTTGTCGCTGTCCACCGGAAAGCGCTGCCGGGCGATATTCGCGGCGATCCGAAAGCCCCATCGCGTCCAGTAACTCGGCGGCGCGGCTGCGCATGGCGCGCGTCTCCCGTCCCGCTGCGGCTGCGGCTGGCATCATGACATTTTCGACAGCGGTCAGATCCGGCAGCAAATGATGGAACTGGAAGACGAAGCCGATATGCGTGCTGCGAAAGCGCGTCCGCTCGGCATCGCGCGCCGCGATCAGGTCTTGTTCCAGCATATGATGCGTCCCGCCGCTGGGCCGGAGCAGTGTGCCCAGGATCGTCAGCAACGTGCTCTTGCCCGATCCGGAAGGGCCAAGCAGCGCTGACAATTCACCGCGCGCGAGATCAAGGTCGATGCCGCGCAGCACCGTGGCCGCCGCGTCCCCTTCGCCAAATATCTTGGTCAGCCCGCGGACGCGGACAAGGGGCTCTTCCTCGCTCATTGCCCGATCGCCTCGACGGGATCGATCCGCGTCGCCCGCCGCGCGGACAGGATGGACGCGAGGGCAGCGGCAAAGGTTGTCAGCACGATGGCGAGCAGGAAGTCTCCCTGAGCGCGATCAATCGGGAGGCCACCGCCTTTGACGGCATCGACCGGCGGAAAGGGCAGCAGCGAGAGCCATGCGAGCAGCGCTCCGGCCACTGCACCGAGCGTGCCGATCAATGTGCCCTCCAGCACGAATATGCCGAGCACCAGCGTCCGGCTCGCGCCCATCGCTCGCATGATGCCGATCTCGCTGCGGCGGCGCATGATGGAGAGGAGCATCGCGCTGGCAATGCCGATGACGATGGTGATGAGCGCGAAGACCTTGATGATCGTGCCGGTGCGGCCCTGCGCATCCAGCGCCTCGAACAATTGCGCATTGTCCTTCGTCCACGGCGTGACCTTGAGTCCCGTGGCGCGGGCGAGATCGTCCGCTATGCCCGGGGCAGCCCCTGCGGGCGCGACCTTTACTTCGATCCGCGAGATACCGTTTGGCAGATCGAACAGCGCGCGCGCGGCGTTGAAGCTCATATACAACGCCTGCCGGTCTGCGCTGGCGATGCCGAGTGCGAAAATGCCGCCAATCCTGAAGCTGCGCTCCCGTCCGCGGTCGGAGCGGACGCGAATGATCTGGCCGACGCGCAGGCCGAGATCGTCCGCCAGCGTCTGGCCGATCAGCACGCCGTCCGGCATCAGCGCACTGCTTCCGGCGACGACCGTCCCGCCGATATTGGCGATGGCCGAGAGCTTGTCGGGCTGGACGCCAATGACGCCCACTGGCGCAATGGCCTGTCCGCGCTGGACGAAGGCACTGCCGCGGATCTGTGGGGAGACGGCCGTGACGCCGGGTGCGGCTTCGCTCAGCCGCGCGGCGGGTTCCCATACAGTGATCTGCTCGCGGCGGCTCAGGTCCTTTTGCACGACGAGCTGAACATCATCCCCGCGCACGAGTTGCGCAGGATCGCGGGGCGCCATTTCGATCGTGATATGCGCAATGCTGCCGACCGTCCGCTGGGTGAGCAGCGTGGCCAGTCCGCCGATCAGCGCGCTCATGAAGATGAAGACGCTCACCCCCAGCGCAACACCGAGCATGAGCAGAGCGGTCTGGCCGGGCGTGGACATCAGATGCCGGATCGCGATCTTCGCCGCGTAGCGCATGGCTAGCGCTTTGCCTCGACGCGTGTGCCGGGCTGTGCGGCATTGGGATTGGCGAGCAGGCGCAGGCCCGGCTCGAGCCCTTCCGTGACGATGACGGTCGCGGTGGGCCAATCGACGAAGGCGATAGGCCGGTCGGCAACGCGCCCGTCCTTATCGACGATGCGGACATGCGGATTGCTGTCCGGCGTCAGGATTGCGCTGCGCGGGATGCTGATGGCATGTGCGCGTCGCTCCACCACGAAATTGATTGAGACGGTCTGGCCCGCTGGCGCAACATCGAGCGGATCGACAAAGCGCAGCCGCACTTCACGCGCGCCTGTCGCTTCGTCCACGCGCGGCTCGATATGGATGATTTCCGCGCGCAATTGGCGCTCGTACCCGGCCAGTTC
>Ga0247738_10000088_pt1 | contig 52825 bp, 45 predicted proteins | sample UWRJL013104B2_FD_180936 | JGI IMG/M metagenome (GOLD analysis project Ga0247738, IMG submission 180936) | Plant litter microbial communities from Arlington Agricultural Research Station in Wisconsin, United States - UWRJ-L013-104B-2 | ecosystem: Environmental > Terrestrial > Plant litter >...
AGAACTACGCGGGCAGCATGGCGCAGGCGGCCGCGTCCGGCGTACTCTCCGCGAGCGTCGGAGATGGCAAGGTCGCATCCGCGAGCCGGCGTGACTTCGCGGATGCCGCTGCGGTGGTCCTTCTCGAGGACGGCCACATCGGCGAAGTGTACGAGCTCGGTGGCGACGTCGCATGGGACTTCTCGGAGCTCGCCGCCACCATCGCCGAGATCGCCGACCGTCCGGTGGAGTACCGGGCACTGTCGTCCGAGGAGCATGCAGCGGACCTGACCGCCGCCGGCCTGGACGAGGCAACGATCGGATTCCTCACGGCACTGGATGCCGGCATCCGCGAGGGCGCTCTCGCCGACACCGACGGCACCCTCGCTCGTCTCATCGGGCGCCCGACGACGCCTCTCGCCGAGGGGCTGCGCGCCACTGCCTGACGCGCCGATCCGCGTCCAGGTCGCCTCTGACCTGGACGCGGGCCTGGCTCGCGGACCGCGTCACCGCTCGACGAGGATGCCGTCCTCATCGCTGTACAGGTGCGCGCCGACCCGGAAGACCACTCCCCCGAACGAGACCTCGACGTCGATCTCGCCGGCGCCGAGCTTGGCACTCTTGCGAGGGTTGGTACCGAGCGCCTTCACGCCCAGCGCCAGATCATCGATCGCGGCGCTGTCGCGGATCGCACCGTTGATGACGACCCCTGCCCACCCGTGAGCGACGGCGGACTCGGCGATCATGTCGCCCATCAGCGCGGTCTGCAGCGATCCGCCGCCATCGACCACGAGCACCGCACCATCGCCGGGCGTCGCGAGCATCGTCTTCACGAGGGCGTTGTCCTCGACGCAGCGGATCGTGCGGATGGGGCCGTCGAACGCGGCACGATCGCCGAAGCTGCGGAACTGGACCGACAGGGACTGGAGTTCTTCTCCGAACTCGTCATAGAGATCAGCGGTGGCTCTGGTCATGCTGTCATCCTGACACGGCGTGATCGAGCCGGTCTCAGCCCTTGCCGTTGACGTGCACGAGGATGCGGGCCGGCTCCTGTGGCGTCGCACCCTTCACCGTCACGCGCAGCCAGTTTCCGAACGCGGCCAGCGACAGCTCTGCGATCGCGGATGCGGCCTCCAGCGTCACCGCCTCTCCGCGCCGGATCCAGTGGATGCCGTCCGGCGAGATCTCGGTCGCGAGCTCGAGGTCGGGATGCGGGCCTTCCGTCTGCACGAAGATCACCACTTCGCTGGCCCAGCCCGCCTCATAGGACTGCGTGGCGTAATCGCCATCGATCACGACCCGCCGCGCGATGACGGATGTGTTGGTCTGCTGCATGTGCGTCTCCTGTTCAGCTCGCGAACGTTCAACCCGTGAACGCTCAGCTCTCGGCGGCGAGCGCCGAGACGTTGTCGAAATCGATGATCGCGTCCTGCTCGATGAGCGTCGTGCGCAGCACCTCGAAGTCGAGTTCCGACATCGACATCCCATTGCGCACCGCGAGAGCGGCGGCTGTGCCGGCCCCCTGCCCCATGGCCATACAGGTGGCCATGACCCGTACGGATCCGAACCCGGGCCCGTCGGCGCAGATGACTCGCCCCGCCGTCATGATGTTCTCGCTGCCCTGCGGCACGAGCGAGCGCAGCGGCACATTGTATGGACGACGCAGGATCACGAGTTCGTTCTGATCGATCGAATCGGTGTGGTGGATGTCGATCGTATGCGCGCCCTTGGCGATCGTGTCAGGGAAGGGCTTCGGGTTGACGATGTCATCCTTGGTCAACTCGTACAGTCCGACGATGTGGTGCGTCTCGCGTACCCCTGTCTGGATGCCGGACTTCGCGAGCCAGGCGTCGCGGAACTCCGGGAACTCCCGCCGCAGCACGTCGATGACGAGATGCATCTTCTCGCGCAGGCTCGTCTCGGTGCGAGAGAACCACTCCGGGTCGCTCGCATCCGTCGGCTCTCGGAGGACGTTGATGCTGACCATGCCCTCGTGGAAGAACTGGTTGATCCATGGTCCGCCGAAAAGCGGGAACTCGCCCGCACCGTACAGCTCTGAGAGCCGGGCGCGAATCACCTCCGACACCGGAAGGATGCCGTCAACGGCGTCGCCGAAGACGTACTCCAGCGCGTCGGTGTCGACGCCGCCGAGCTGGAACCACAGCGATGCGGGCTGCAGCACGTCGCCCTTCGTCGTCGGCAACCCCGCCGCGCGCACGACATCCGCATCCCCTGTGCAGTCGATGACCGCGTTGCACGCGTACGCCACCCGGCCGGCCTTGTTCTGCACGACCACGTGGCTCACACGCCCGCCCTCAGAGACCACATCCGCGAACCAGGTGTGCAACAGCATCGTCACACCGCTCTCCAACAGCAGCCGCTGCGCGGCCAACTTGAAGATCTCGTCGTTCACGGGCCAGTTGCCGCTGTCGCGATCGAGCTCGGCTCCCCCGAGGTCGGCGGCGATGCGCATGAGCTCGAGGGGAATCCCGCCGACGTGCTGCCGACCCGAGACGCGGAACTCGCTGATCGGGGTGACCAGGGCACTCGTCGACATTCCGCCGACGAAGCCATAACGCTCGATCAACAGCGTCTTCGCCCCGTTCCGTGCTGCCGCGACCGCCGCGATGACGCCCGCCGGCCCTCCGCCCGAGACCACCACGTCATACCCTCCGACGACGGGGGTCTCCCGCGCCGGTTCACTGATGAACACTGCTGACTGCTCCGCTCTCACTCACACGAGTAGACGACCGAGTCGAGGAACAGACTCACCGAACGGTCGGTGTCGGTCTCGACGAAGAAGATCGGGTTGATGAGGTCTTTGATCGACTTGTAGCCGGGCACGAGCGTCGGGCTGAGCTCGCGCATGTCGAACACCTGATCCATCGACTGCAGCTCGACGTACTGACGCGCCTTCACGTCGACCGTGAGGCGGAAGTAGAGCCAATTGATCTTGTCCGGACTCTCGTTGTAGAGCAGATCCTGCTCACCTCCCGGAATCCACTGGAAACCGTCACCGGATCCGTCTTCGAAGCGGCGGCCGTACCACTGGTTGTCGACGCCGGGTACGCACCACCCGTCCTCGACGCCGAAGTTCCAGTCCTTGCGCGTGACGCCGTCGCTCACCCGATAGTACTGCCACTTCTTGACGGGCTTTCCCCCCAGAGCGTTCACATAGCGCACCCCTGGCATGTACCGGTGCTGGTCGTCCTGAACGTCGAAGAAGAAGCCGATCGCACGGATGTCCTCTTCACCCAGACCCTCACGGTCCTGCGTCGGCGTATAGGAGTACCAGGCCTCGATCTGGATGTAGCGCGGGTCGCCGAAGCGCGACAGCCGTTTGATCGCGTGGCCCATGCTGCCGGGACGCGGAGGTTCCGTGTGCGGACCACCCGTGGGTGCGGTGGTGAGCTTGAGCGAGTACGTGCCCTCCATCGATCCACTGGATGATGCGAACCGCATCGAGGCGGAACTCAGCTGCGTCGCCGGCCAGCTGCCGAGATCGACGACCGAGTCGAACGACTCGTAGTCGTCGTAGACGTAGTTCGGGGTGAGATCGAGCCAGCCGTTGTAGCCGGAGTCGAAGTCGTCGTAGGTGATCACGCGTGCGAGCGGGTTGAACCGCTCGAGACCGCGGTCGTAGCTGAGGAAGCGTTCCATGTCGTTTTCTCCAGTGCGCAGAGGAGGAGAGTGCGACGGGAGCGGTGCGCGCCGCCCCCGTCGCACGTGGATCACTGCTGCGTGAGGTACACCGTGCTGAAGTCGATGAACTCGGTCGGCGGGATCTCCAGCCCCTGCACGTTCGAGCGGGCTGCGACGTTCGCCTTCACCTGGAACAGCGGGATCGCGGGGACGTCCTCCGCCATGATGTCCACGACCTGCTGGTACAACTCAGTGCGCTCAGCCTCATCAGTGGACTGCTGCGCCTGCGTCATCAGGGCGTCGAGTTCGGGGTTGCAGTACCCGAGCCGCGCAGCCGCGCAGCTGTAGAGACGGTTCAGCGTGTAGTCGGCGTCACCGGTGATCGTCTGGTTCGGCTGCACGTCCATATCCCAGTTGAGGGCTGTGAACTCCGCGAGCCAGGTCGCGGCATCCATTCCCTTGGGCTCGACCGTGACGCCGATCTCATCCCACGCCGAGATCATCGCCTGCACGAGGTTGTTCGTGCCGGCGACACCCGTGTTGAAGATGATGTCGGTCTCGAACCCGTCGGCGTAACCCGCTTCCGCCAGCAGCTCCTTGGCGTGCTCCGGGTCGTACTCGGGCAGGTCGGCCGGGAGACAGCCGAAGGCGGACGACGGGCAGAACGATTCCATCGGGGAGACCGTGTCGCCGTACAGGCTCTTCAGGATCGTCGGAATGTCGAGCGCCTCCCACAGAGCGGTGCGCACACGCACGTCATCGAGCGGGGTGTGCTCGTTCTCGAACCACACGAACCAGTAGTTGAGGCTGTCGATCTGGGTGAGCTCGACGTCCGGCATCGACTCGATCGAGGCGATCTGATCGAAGGGCACGTCGTTGACGACCTGCACCTCGTTGTTCGACAGCCCGGTCATCTTGGCGTTGATGTCGGGGATGATCTTGAACGTCAGCGTGTTCAGCTTCGCCTTCTCGCCCCAGTAGTCCTCGTTGCGCACCAGCGTCACGTGGTCGTCGGCGACGTAGTCGTCGATCACGAACGCGCCGGTGCCGATGGGCTCCGCCCACCACGCGTCATCCGTCGAGTGCGCAGCCTGACCGATGTAGACCATCGACAGGATGCCGACGAGTGTGCCGGTCGGGGCGTTGGTGTTGATCACGACGGTGTGATCGTCGGTCGCCTGATAGTCCTTGATGACGGAGAGGGATGCGGCGAGCGCCTGCTGCTGAGCGATGTAGCGGTCGAGCGAGCCGACCACATCGGCTGCGGTGAACGGCGTGCCGTCGCTGAAGGTGACGTCTTCGCGGAGTGTGAACTCGAGGCTGGTCGGCGTCGTCCACTCCCACTCCGTGGCGAGAACCGGGTTGATGCTCTCACCGTCGAACCGCACGAGCGGCTGCATGACGTTGGAGAGCACCTGGTTCATACCGATCTCCAGCGGCGCCTTCGAGATGTCCAGAGCCTGGATGCCGTAGTTCGGCACGAACGTGAGAACCTGCTGGTCATCGGGAAGCGGGTCGCCCGCGGCTCCGCCGCCCCCGCCACCGCCACCGGCACAGCCGGTGAGAGCGAGTCCGACGACGGCGGCCACTGCAGCCGCCTTCGCCAGTCGTGTACGTAGCGTTGTCATGCTGTCTCCTTTGATCTGTTGACATGTGATGCGGCCTCTCGGTCGGGATACCGCGAAGCGTCTATGGGGTCTGTTCGAGCCAGGGTCGGACGACGGGCACGGCGGCGAACAGCCGCTTGGTGTACTCGTCCTGCGGGTTCTCGAACAGTTCGACCGCTGTGCCCTCTTCGACGACCACTCCGCGGTTGAGCACCATCACCCGGTCGCAGATGTGCTCGACGACCGACAGGTCGTGCGAGATGAACAAGTAGGCGAGGTTGAGCTCGCGCTGCAGATCGTCGAGCAGATTCAGCACCTGCGCCTGTACCGACACATCGAGGGCTGACACGGCCTCATCGCAGATGATGAGCTTGGGTCGCAGCGCAAGGGCGCGGGCGATGCCGATCCGTTGGCGTTGCCCTCCCGAGAACTGATGCGGATACCGATCGGAGTAGTCCGGGTTCAGCCCGACGCGTTCGAGAAGCTCTTTGACCTCGGCGGTCCAACGCGACCGAGCGACGAGACCAGGGTGCACCCGCCACCCCTCCGCGATGATGTCCCGCACAGTGAGTCGCGGGTTCAGCGACGCCTGCGGGTCCTGGAAGATCATCTGCATCTGTCGGCGCACCGACTTCAACTGCCGCGGCGAGTAGTCGGTGATGTCCTGCCCGTCGAAGCGGATCCGCCCGGCGCTCGGCTTCACGAGCCCGATCACGGTGCGCGCGACGGTCGATTTACCCGATCCGGATTCGCCCACGAGTCCGACCGTCTGTCCGGCCGACAGCTCGAAATTCACGTCGCTGACTGCGACGTTCTCCCCCGTCTTGCGCAGCAGGATGGAAGAGCGGATCGGATAGGCGACCTTGAGGTTCTCCACCTGCAGCAGAGGTCCTGTCCCAGTCATTTCGCCAGCACCTCCTCGGAGCGGATGCAGGCGGCCAGATGCGGCGGCAGCCATCCGTCCGGCTGCCGCAGAGGTGGAACCGCCGCCTTGCATGCCTCTGTCGCGAACGGGCAACGAGGGTGGAAGGAGCAGCCTGTCGGCAGCGACAGCAGATTCGGCGGTGCGCCGACGATCGGCTTGAGTCGTTCCCCGATCGTGCTCGCGCTCGGGATCGAATCGAGCAGCCCCTGGGTATAGGGATGCGCCGGGTGGTCGTACATCTCCCTGATGCGGCCGGTCTCGACGATTCGCCCGGCGTACATGATCGCGGCGCGCTCTGCCACGTCGGCGACGACGCCCAGATCGTGGCTGATGAGGATCAGTGCCATCCCCGTCTCGGCCTGCAGATCGGCGAGCAGCGTCATGATCTGCGCCTGGACCGTGACGTCGAGCGCGGTGGTCGGCTCATCGGCGATGAGCACTCGAGGCTCGAGAGCGATCGCCATCGCGATCATGATGCGTTGGCGCTGTCCACCGGAGAACTGATGCGGATAGTCGCGGATGCGTGTCTCGGCATCCGGGATTCCCACGCGTTTGAGCAGCTCGAGCGCTTTCGCCCATGCTTCACGCTTGCCCATGCCCCGGCGACGTCGGAACGGCTCGGCGATCTGATAGCCGATGCGGAACACCGGATTGAGCGAGCTCAGCGGATCCTGGAAGATCATCGCGATCTCGGTCGCACACAGCTCGCGCACCTTCTTGATCGGCTGCGCGGCGAGGTCGGTGCCGCCGTACACGATCCTCCCGCCGGCGATCGAGCCCGCGGGCCGCGGCAGAAGTGCCATGATCGCCTGAGCGGTGACCGACTTGCCCGACCCGGACTCGCCGAGGATCGCCAGTGTCTCACCCTCGGAGACCTCGAAGCTCACGCCGTCCAGTGCGCGTACGACACCGGCCGACGTGGAGAACTCGACGGCCAGATCCTGCACCGACAGCAGCGGCGTGCCCGACGACGTGGCGTCGCGCTCAGGTTGCGTCATCGTCATCATGCGCTCCTCAATCGAGGGTCGTAGTGGTCGCGGATCGCGTCCCCGAGGATGCCGGTCGCAAGTACGAGGATCAGCAGGGCCACACCGGGCAGCGTCGAGATCCACCACGCGGTGGTCATGTGCGCGGTGCCGTTCGCGATCGTGCTGCCGAGGCTCGGCACGCCCAGCGGCACACCGACGCCGAGGAACGACAGCGCGGCTTCCGCGAGGATGACCTGCCCGAACTCGACGGTCAGGATCACCAGGATCGGCGCCATCGCGCCAGGGAGAAGTGTTCGTGCGATCAGGTGCGTGTTGCCTGCACCGAGGGTGCGTGAGGCTTCGACGAACTCGCGCGTCTTGAGGGAGAGCACCTGGCCGCGTGTGACGCGGGCGATGATGACCCAGTTCGCGATCGAGAGCACGATGATGATGTTCCAGATGCCCTGGCCGAGGACCGAGGCGATCAGGATCGCCAGGAGGATCGCGGGGAAGGCGAGCTGGATGTCGGCGATGCGCATCAGGACCATGTCGAGCTTTCCACCGAAGTGGCCGGCGAGCATTCCGAGCAGCACGCCGACGAAGCCGGCGAACAACAGGGTGCCTGCACCGACGACCAGAGACACCCTGGCGCCCTCCATCATCTGGGCGAAGAGATCCTGGCCGACCTGGTCGGTCCCGAAGATCGCCACCGATCCGTTCGGAAGGGTCGATCCGGGAGGGAGCAGCCGCGATGTGACGTCCACCCGTAATGGGTCGAAGTCGTACAGGATCGGGACGAAGATCGCACCGAGCACATAGAGGCCGATGACGATCAGCGGCAACGCCATTCGCAGGGCGACCGCTTTGCGCGTGCGACGCGCCACCTGCATCGTCTGCAGCGCGATCGTGACAGGGGCTGCACTCATGATGCGAGCCTCACTCTCGGGTCGAGGTAGGCATAGACGAGGTCGACGATCAGGTTGATCACGACGAAAGCGGCGGCGATGATCACGACGCAGGCCTGCACGACGTTGTAGTCGCGGGCCAGGATCGCGGAGACGAGCAGGCGCCCGATCCCGGGGAACGAGAACACTGTCTCGGTGATGACCGCTCCGCCCAGCAGCGTGCCGACTTCGAGGCCGACGACGGTGACGATGGGAATGAGTGCATTGCGGATCGCGTGCGGGAAGATGACGATCCGCTCCGGGAGCCCCTTCGCTCGCGCGGTGTTCACGTACCCCTCACCGTTGACCTCGAGCAGGCCGCTGCGGGTGAGGCGGGTGAGGATCGCGATGAACGGCAGCGCGAGGACGATCACGGGAAGGATCAGACTCTGCGGGCTGCTCAGCCCCGAGCTCGGCAACCACTGCAGCGTGCGAGAGAACACGAGGATCAACACGACTCCGACCCAGAAACCGGGGAGCGCCTGCACGAGGATCGATCCGACGCTCACGACCCGGTCGGCGAACTTGCCTGCACGCAGAGCGGCGAGCAATCCCAGTGGCAGGCTCACGGCGAGCGCGAGCAGGCAGGCGAGGAACGCCAACAGGGCGGTGTTGGGCAGCACCTGGCCGATCAACGTCATCGCCGGAACCCCCTGGCGATACGAATCGCCGAACTGACCCATCGCCGCCTGGCCGAGGAACTGCGCGTACTGGACGATCAGCGGTTGATCCAGGCCCAGCTCCTTGCGCAGCGCGGCCAACTGCTCGGCCGTCGCCGAATCACCCGCGATGAGAACCGCAGGATCCGCGGGCACGAGGCGGACGATCACGAAGACGACCGTCGCGACACCCCAGAGCACGAAGACGGCGAGCAGGAGTCGCCGAACCGTGTATCCGAGCACTGTGCACCTCCACAGGACCGTCGACCGACCTTCGTCGATCAGGGTCCTCATCGATCCTGAACATTATCGTTCATGTAGATTCCCGCATCCGGCCCACTTTGTCAACCGGCAACCTCTCGCCCCGTATTTCCGCGGATATTGCGACCTAGCGACGCGCGAGGCGTTCAAAGGCGGGTTCCGTTGACACATGATTACGATAACGCTAATGTTGCCCGCACACGGTGCCCTCAACGGATGGCGGCGCCGAACCTCACGTCTAGGAGTCAACGGTGACAACACCACAAATCGCGGACACCGCAGCGGCGCTGCGAGACGCGATCCGCAGCAGCGACCCACGGCTGTCGAAATACAATCCCCTGTCTCGAATCCTCACCTTCGACGACTTCAATCACGGCGCGCATGGCTGGGTGGAGCTCGGAGGCAACTACAACGGGCGCGGCGATCTCGACTCGATGGACGAGCACTTCCGGGACTTCCGTCCGCCGCAGTTGTCGAACCAGAACTTCTTCGACGTCGGCACGCACGGAGGCATGACGGGCACCTACTCGTTGAAGCTCGCCACTCGGAACATCCCCGGTCATGCGGCCACCGCCATCCGGCGTCTGACGATGGCGGGTCGCGGACTCCTGCAGATCGAGGCGCACATCGCCTGGAAGGTCGAGGCGAACCTCGGCGGCGGCGAAGAGGCCAACAGCTACGGCGACATCACGTGGGATGCGAACTCGCATCCCTCGGAGGCGCAGTTCGGATCATTCACGGTCGCGACCGACCTCAGCCACGAGGGCGTGCGCTATCACAACGTCATGCGTTTCCAGAACGCTGACGAAGATGGCCGCATCATCCAGAAGTGGATGTACCCCACTGTCGCCGAGCCCACTCCTCATGAGCGCTTCGAGGGCAAGCACGACTACGGCCGGTACTCGGACTTCACCGCCCCGAACCCGGAGGACTGGCGCTATCTCAGCGATGAGCGCCAGGAGGCGTGCTTCAACGAGGTGCCGACCAAGGTGAACTGGCACTACGTGCGTTTCCTCATCGACACGACCACACGGTCGAACGTCGAACTCCAGTTCAACAACACGGTCTACGACCTGCGCGACGTTCCGGTGCCCCCTTACGCTGAGAAATACGAGTCGCTGGAGACGCTGCTCAACTTCTATTTCTCTGTGCGCACCCTCGGCCCGCACCGTAACTTCCTGTTCCTCGACTCCGCCGTCATCTCGGCAGATTGGTGATCCGACCGTGAGCATGCGACAGTCGCAGAGCGCAGTCCTCGAGCGTGGTGTCGACCTCGGCGACTCTTACGACACCGAGCCGTTCGAGGTGGCCTGGGCGGGAGAAGCCCGCTGGTGGATCCACTTCCTGCAGCCCGCCGAAGGGACCACGGTCGAGTTCCGGGTGCAGATTTCCCCGGACGGGCTGAACTGGATCGATCATGAAGGCATCGAACCCGTCACATCGAAAGCGACCGGGTTCGTCTCGATCCCGGTCACGAACTTCGGCCATTGGCTGCGGCTCCGGAGCACTCGAACGACGGGAGAAGCATCGCCGATGCTTCGCATCTACCTGGAGCTGAAGGAGTAGCGAGGCAGATCATGCCCAGAGAAACAGGAGGGTCTCGGCGACGCACGCTTCAGGACGTCGCCGAGACGGTCGGCCTCTCGGTCAACACCGTCTCGCGCGCGCTGCGGGACCTCCCTGGCGTCGGCGATGCCACTCGTGCGCAGATCAAGGCCGAGGCCGAGAGGATCGGTTACGTCCCCAACGCGCACGCGCGGTCGCTGGTTCTCGGATCGCGTAAGACGATCGGCGTGATCATCACCGATCTGGCGAACCCGTTCTTCAACGACCTCGTCACCGAGATCGAAGAGCAGGCGATCCAAGCGGGCTACACGCTCGTGCTGCTGCTGTCCGATGAGGACCCCGAGCGCGAACAGGTCGCCGTCGACACGGCGCTGCGCTCAGGTGTCGACGGCATAATCGCCGTTCCGGTGCAGGGTCGTTCGAACCCGTGGGAGGCGGTCACCCGTGCCGGCGTTCCGCTCGTGCTCGTCGCGCGCGAGATGCCTGGCCTCGGTGTCGACTTCTTCTCGAGTGACAACCAGACCGCTCGGCGACAGACCACCGAGACGATGATCGCGCTCGGCGCACAAGACATCGTCCTGCTCGAGGAAGACCTCCGCATCTCCACCGTCAGCCATCGCGTCGACGGATTCCGTGCCGCTCTGGAAGCCCACGGCATCGAGTACGACTCGCGGCGGACGGCTGTCGTTCCCTCGAGGCGCACGGCGCGTGGCGCGTCGCTGTGGCGCGGTGAAGACGCCTACCTCGTCGCCAGCGACCTGCTCGAAAGCGGGCGCGTCCCGGACGGCATCCTCGTGGGCAACGACTTCTTCGCCCTCGGGGTGTACGCGGCGCTGCGCGAGCGCGGCATCGCGGTGGGCAAGGACACCATGATCATGGGGTGGGGCGACTATCCGTTCTCGCGCTACCTCGACCCGCCGCTGTCGACGGTGCGCCTGCCTGTCGTCGAGGTCGCACGCCGCGCGACGACCCGCATGCTGTCGCTGCTCGACGGCACCGCGACGTCCGGCCCCGTGGCCGAGTACATCCAGCCGGAGATCATGCTCCGCGCATCCACGAACCACTGAGGCTCCGCCTTTCACTGACGCCGATGGAGGCGCTCATGACGCGTACGCACTATCTCGAGCCGAGCCGGGAAGTCCCGATACTCGCAGACGTCGACGTGCTGGTCGTCGGCGGTGGACCGGCCGGGGTATCGGCAGCCGTTGCTGCCGCCAGAACCGGCGCGCGCACGTTCCTCGTCGAGGAGAGCGGCGGCTTCGGCGGCATGTGGACGCAGGGCCTCGTCATCACGCTCGCCGGATACAACTCATGGCTCGCCCCTTCGCGCGAGCGCGTCGTCGACGGTGTCGGCGGCGAGTGGCTGAGGCGTGCGGCGAACCTGGGCGGCGCGAGCGATCACGATGGGTGGGTGCTGAACTCGGACCCTGAGAAGATGAAGCTGGTCGCCGACGAACTGCTGACCGAGGCCGGAGTCGATTTCCTGCTGCACGTCCTGGCGACGTATCCGATCGTCGAAGATGGGGCGGTCGTCGGGTGCCTCGTCGAGACGAGGGAAGGACGAATGGCCGTCACGGCGAACATCACGGTGGACGCCACGGGCAACGGCGACGTCGTCGCACGCGCTGGTTCGGACTGGCTGAAGGGCGACACGCTGCAGCCGATGACGATGCCGATGTACATCGCGAACGTCGCTCCCCTCGCCGGTGTGGATCATCTGATGCCCGCGCATGTGCGCATCGGGCCTGAGGCGGGTTATCTGAACGGGCGAGGACTCGCGGACTCGCAGGCCGCGAGACGCGATGTGCCGCTCGACCTCGACGCGATGCGGGAGGCGCGCGTCCGCGACGAGCTGCCGGTGTTCGGCGGGCCCTGGTTCGGCGGAATCGAGAAGGATGAGGTCTGGGTCAACACGGTGCGCATACTCGGCGACGCGACAGACAATCGCGACCTCACCCGCGCCGAGGTTCAGGGGCGCCGCGACGCGCACACGCTGTTCGAGTACCTGCGCGATCATGTCGGCGGGTTCGAAGCCGGCCGGCTCGAGCGGACGAGTCCGACCATCGGCATCCGTGAGACGCGGAGGCTGGTCGGCGTCGCGACGCTGACCGGCGACGAGATCAGAGCCGGCGAACAGGCGGAGGACTCGATCGCGCTCGGCGCCTGGCCCATCGACGTGCACCCGACGGATGGCGAGGTCGGAGCCCACACGATGTTCGTGCCTGCCCCGTACGGCATCCCGTATCGTTCGCTCGTTCCGGCGACGACGGATGGGCTCCTTGCAGCCGGCCGGTGCATCTCGGTCGATCGTGAGGCACTGGGGTCAGCGCGGGTGGGGGCGACCTGCTGTGCGACAGGGCACGCGGCCGGAACATCCGCAGCGCTCAGCGCGCTGAAAGGCGTACGACCGCGCGAGCTGGACGTCAGGATGCTGCAGCTCACGCTGCGCGAGCAAGGTGCTCTCGTGTCGGTGGACGACCTGCAGCGCTGACTCCGAAGCACGTTCGATGATCCGTGTCAAGGCGGGCGACGGCGAAGAATCGAGGTCATAGGGTTGATTCCAATGCGGCACCCGAGCCGCGCTTGATCTGGTGCGGCACCCGAGCCGCGCGACGTGGAGTAACCCGTGGATGCCATCGATGAGCCTGCGACCGAAATGCTGCTCGACGGACGTTACCGCCTCGGACCGTGCCTCGGTCGGGGCGGGATGGCGGTGGTGTACCGCGCGGAGGACACGGTCCTCGGGCGCACCGTCGCCATCAAGCTGCTCGGCCAAGCGGACCAGCCCTCCCCGGACACGGCGCGAGTGCGCAGCGAGACGACGGTCCTGGCTTCGCTGAACCATCCCTCCCTCGTGACGCTCTACGACGCGAGGTTGGATCCGGGGCACGCGCAATACCTGGCGATCGAATACGTCGACGGGCCGACCCTCGCCTCGCGCCTCTCTCACGGTCCGTTGTCCGAGGCCGAGACCGCCTCTCTCGCGTGCGATCTCTCAGAAGCACTGCAGGTCGTCCACGACGCGGGGATCATCCACCGTGACGTGAAGCCTTCGAACGTGCTGCTGGCCCCGAACTCCCGGCGGGAAGCCGGCTGGACCGCGAAGCTCACGGACTTCGGCATCGCGTTCAGTCTCGGCGACCCGCGCGTGACATCACCTGGAATCGTCGTCGGTACGGCCGCGTACATGGCGCCAGAGCAGGTCAGAGGAGCAGATCTCACCCCGGCGGTGGACATCTACTCCCTGGGACTCGTGCTCATCGAGGCGCTGACCGGCGAGCCGGCCTTCCCCGTGACCGGAAAGGTGCAGACCGCTCTTCGCAGACTCACAGATTCCCCGGTCATACCCGACTCCGTTGATCCGAGCTGGGGCGCTCTTCTCGCGCGCATGACCCGCGCCACCCCGGAGGAGCGTCCGTCCGCGCGGGACGTGGCGGAGGCCGCTGCCTTCCTGAGCGCCGATGTGCCCCTCCAGCGTCGATCCGCAGCACCGAGCGCGAGCCCGCCGGCGGTCCCCGCGATGACCTCCGAGGCCGCGATCACCGGCCCCACCCAGCAGATCACGGCCGTCGGCCCCCCACCGGCGCCCCGACGCCGCGCCACGAGGAAGATGCGAGCCGGGGCGCTGGGAGTGATGGCTGTCGTCGCCGCTGCGATGATCACCGTCGTGGGATTCTGGACGCTCTCCCCTGCCGAGGCTACTTCTGGCCGCGTCGCTTCATCGACCACCGCCGAGGATGTCTTCGAAGCGCCCGCAGAGACGACCCCGCCGGATTCGGATCCGGTTGACACGACCACGACCACAGGCACCACGGACACCACCGAGACGCCGGTGGAGGATGTGTCCGAGGACGACGTGTCAGAGGACGACGTGACCGAGGACGACGCCGACGAGAACCCGAACAAGGGACCGGGGAACAACTCCGGCAATCAGAAGGACACCGAAAAGAAGGAGAAGTGACCTAGGAGGTCACTCACGTCAGGGCTGGCGTGTCCTGCTCGCCCAGACCAGTCCCCGTTCGACGATCGTCCGGACGTTGGTGTCTTCCAGCACGTCGACACTGTGGCCCGGGGTGGCCACGAAGATTCGACCCGCGCCCCATCGCCTCGTCCACACCGCAGGCGACGTCACAGGACGATGCCACGGATGGTAGGGCTGAACGGGGTGAGTGGTCGTCGCGAGAACGTCGATGAGATCATCGTGCAGCACCCAGTACTGCTCGGTCGTCAAGGAGAAATCGGCGATGCCGGCCGTGATCTCATGCGCTCGGCCGAGCTCGGTCATGTCGACCGTGTACGACAGGTAGTTGTCGGCCTCGTCCCCCGGCCGTTCTGCCGGCGGCCGGCCGGGATGCGTGGCGAACTGTCCGCCGATGAGATGCAGATAGTCGGAGTTCGCACGGTACGAGTCGGCAATCCCGCCGTGCCAGCCCGCCAGGCCGGTGCCTGCTTCGACGGCTGAGCGAAGCCCGGCGAACGCCTCTTTCGAGATCTCGGACATCGTCACGGACTGCACTATGAGATCGGTCGCAGCCATGGCCTCGGCATCCGCGTAGATCTGATTGGACTCCTCGACGCGCACCTCGAAACCCGACTTCTCGAGGAACGGGATGAAGAGCTCCGTCGTCTCGACGGGATGGTGTCCCTCCCAGCCACCACGGACGACGAGTGCACGTCGATCGGTCATGTGGTCATTCCTTTCAGTGCCGTGAACCGGCTGTCAGAGCGTGCGGATTCTGTCATCACGGCGGCTACCATCGGTCGGGCCGGGAACCAGCCGGAACGGAATCCGGCCGCTCGGTAGTGCTCGTCAAAGCCACCACCCGACGCTCCCGGCCGGCGATGAGCACCGCTTCCATCGTCTCCAGCACGTGGAAGGCGAGCTGTCCTGACGCACGGTGCGGACGCCCCGTCTCGATCGCTCTGGCCATGTCGGCGAGACCGACTCCGCGCCCCGCGTCGGCGTAACCGCCGGAGACCGGAGCGACCGCCCATTCCGGACGCTCGGCCGTCCACACCTCGGTCGGATCGGAGAAGCTGTTCGGATCGGCCACGGAGATCGTGCCGGTGGTTCCGTAGATCTCGATCAGCGGGGCCCGCGTCTGCCAGATGTCGAAGCTCATCGTGACAGTCGAGCTGACCCCGCTCTCGTGGAAGAGGATCGCGGAGATGTGGGTGTCGATCGATACGTCGAGCGGCGTTCCCTGGAGCGGACCGGTACCGATGGAGCGGCTGCGATCGGAGGTGCCCACCGAGCCCGCCACCGACGTCACCGGTCCGAACATCGTGATCAAGGTGGTCAGATAGTACGGCCCCATGTCGAAGAGCGGTCCTCCGCCCGGCTGGTAGTAGAACTGGGGTGACGGATGCCACGACTCGTGTCCCGGCGATGACCAGTGGGCGGCGGCGCCGACAGGGGTGCCGATCGTCCCGTCGTCCAGCAGGTTCCGTGCCGTCTGCACGCCGGTTCCGAGTACGGTGTCGGGTGCCGATCCGACGCGCAGTCCCGCGGCGTCCGCCGCCTGCAGCAGCTGCGTCGCCTCGGCGACATCCAGACCGAGCGGCTTCTCGGCGAACACATGCTTGCCTGCGGCGATCGCGCGCAGACCGACTTCCACATGTGCGGCCGGGATCGTCAGATTCAGTACCGCGTCGATCCGCTCGTCCGCGAGGAGGTCATCGACGCTCAGCTGCTCCACACCCTGCTCCTGCGCGACGCGGCGCGCCCGCTCGGAGTCGACATCGGATACGGCGACGAGCGACAGGTTCGACAGCTTCGGAATCTGAGCGAAGTACTGTTCAGCGATCTTGCCGACGCCTACGACGCCGATCCTCATCGGAGTGGTCATGGGTGTTCCTTTTCGGTCGGGTTCGCGGCAGTCATCATTCAGCTCGCGACGCGGCTGGTGCTGTCGCGAACGACGAGTGACGTCGCGAGGTTCAAGCGGAGGCTGAGATCGGGCTCGCGATCGCGGATCCGGATCACGATGCGCACAGCCTCTTCGGCCATCCGGGTCAACGGCTGCCGCACGGTGGTCAGTGGAGGGCCGGCCCACTCCGCCCCTTGCACGTCGTCGAAGCCGACGACTGACAGCTGTTCCGGAACCGAGACGCCCAGCCTGCGCGCGGCGGCGTACACGCCGAATGCCTCGAGATCGTTCAGAGCGAAGATCGCCGTCGGCGGTTCGGGCAGCGACAGAAACGCTTCGGCTGCGCTGATCCCGCTCTCCGCGCTGTAGTCGCCCGGGCGGATGAGTTCCTCCCGGATCGGGATGCCGGCCGCGTCCATGGCCGTGCGGAACCCCGCGACCCTCGCCCGCGCTGACATCACGTCATCCGGCCCACCGACGACGCCGATCCGCGTGTGTCCGAGTTCGATGAGATGCCTCGTGGCGAGAATGCCGCCTTCGTAGTTCGCGGCACCGACGACAGGCACGTCGGCAGCCGGCTCTCCCGATGGGTCCACGAGAACGAACGGTATTCCGCGTGTTCTCAGTTGGCGTTGCAACTGCGGCGACAGGCTCGCGAGTACGAGCACGACGCCATACGGACGCCGGCGGAGCACTCCATCGATCCAGTCAGGCGCGGGCGAATGGCGATCGCCACTCTGAGTGAGGATGAGACTGAGCCCGCGATGACGTGCGACGGCTTGCGCCCCTCGGATGATCTCGGCAGACCACTGGGTGTCGGTCTCGCTCATCACGAGTTCGAGGAACGGCTCCCAGGCTGTCGCCTGCCCGCGCGGCGAGTAACCATGACGATCGAGCAGTTCCTCGACGCGAGCACGAGTGTCCGCTGAGACGCCGGATCGGCCGTTCAGCACCTTCGAAACCGTCGACATCGACACCGAGGCTTCCCGACTGATCATCGCGAGCGTCGCCCGACCGGTCTCACCTGTGCTTTCGGGCATCTCTTGGGCCCTTCCTGGGTTTCCGGCGCCGACGCTGCGCTACGAAAACTATCGTACCCAAGAACGAAAGATGAGAACGAACTCGCCGATTTCCTAGATCATCGGCCGCCTCCTATCACGGGAGGTCGGACAGGTTCACGTCCTCGTCGTCGTCTTCTTCATCGTCATCGTCATCGTCATCGTCATCGTCATCGTCATCGTCGTCATCATCCGAGGTGACGGCGGCTGCACCGAGTTCAGGGTCGACGTCCTGACCGGGAAGTACGCCGTCCTCGTCGGGCATGGCGCCTTCTTCGTCGGGAAGCGGGTTGGACATGGCTTTCTCCATTCGACAGCGGTTGGGTCCTCTGCATAGAGGGTCGCCGCCGCAGCCGATTTCGACAGCCCCATTGACATGAGGCCGGTGACGTGACCGTCGAGGCGACTAGCCCAGCGTCACCGCGAACGGATCGAAATCCGCCGGCACCGTCGGCACCTCACCGACCGTGCTCTCGATCTCGAGGTAATGGCCTGTCGCCGCTGAATCCTGCGCCGACAGCAGCACGTCGAGCACGTGGTAGCCGAGCTCGCCCGTGGCGATGTGCGGGCGGTCCGCGGCGATGGCGCGCGCCATGTCGAGCACGCCGAGACCTCGCCCGACGACGGTGCCCTGCTGCTCGATGTCGATCCACTCCTGCACCGTCGACATGCCGTCGCGCAGCACTCCGAGCGGCTTGACGTACGCGGTTCGGCCGGAGAAGGTGTTCGGATCCGGCATCACCAGCGTGCCCTCGCTGCCGTGGATCTCGATGACGCCATGACGCTCGAGTGCCGAGTCGAAGCTCAGCAGGTGCGTTCCCTGCTGACCGCCTTCGAAGGTCGAGAGCACCTGCACTGTCGACGGCACCTCGACGGAGAAGCTCTCCCCCGCACGAGGACCGGTGTGGATCTGCCGCTCGGTGCGCCACCGCGAACCGCGCGCGGCGACACCGGCAATCGGACCCAGCAGGCTGACGAGAGCCGAGAAGTAGTACGGGCCCATGTCGAGGAGCGGGCCGGCTCCGGCGGCGAACAGGAAAGCAGGCTCCGGATGCCACAGGTCTGGGCCCTGCGTCTGGAACGCGGTGTGCACGAACTGAGGAGTTCCGATGATGCCCTCGGCGATCGCGCGTTTGGCGGTCTGGAAGCCCGGGCCGAGGATCGTGTCGGGCGCCGACCCGATGCGCACACCGGCAGCATCCGCAGCACGAAGCAGTTCCTTCGTGCTCTCGCGGTCCATCCCGATCGGCTTCTCCGTCCACACATGCTTGCCCGCGGCGACGGCGCGCGAGGATATCTCGATGTGCGTGGCGGGAATCGTGAGGTTCACGACGAGATCGACGTCGGGGTTCGACAGCACAGCATCCGCGTCTCCCCAGGAGGGCACGCCATGTTCCTCTGCCTTCGCTCGAGCGCGCTCCGGGATCAGGTCGCCGACGGCGACGACGCGTACGTCGGGGAACGAGGTGAGGTTCTCGAGATACGTCTGGCTGATGACGCCCGTGCCGATGATACCGACGCCCAGGGGCGCGCTCATGCGACGAACCCGCCGTCCTTCAGGAAGGTGAAGCCGGCCGCGATGTCTTCGAAGACGTCGCCCGGCGCGTGGTCGTACTCGATCACGGCGTACTTGATGTCGTCGTTCGAGCGCAGCGCGTCGGCGAGCGGTACGTCGCCTGTTCCCGGACGCCGCTGGTCGAGGCTGTCCGACGAAAATTTCGAGCCTTCCGGACCCCACGGGTTCACGGCGGGGATGATGCCGTCCTTGACGTGGACGGCCGTAAGTCGATCGCCGAGGCGTGCCGTCAGCGCCGTGACGTCCTGCCCGCCGGTCTGCGCCCAGAACAGGTCCAGTTCGATCTGCACCCGCTCGTCGGTGAGTTCGATGAAGCGCTCGTACGCGGTCTGATCGTTGAACGACGCGACGAACTCCTGCGCGTGGTTGTGATAGCCGACCGACAGGCCGAAGGTCGCGGCGACGTCTGCAGCGCGGTTCAGCCGGTCTGCGATGTCGGCGACGCCATCCTCGGTGAGCCACCGTTCCGGCGCGACGAAGGGATCGAAGACGGTCGTCATGCCGATGGCCGCCGCTGCCTCGAACACGATCTCGGGCTTGGGCGTGGGGATCGCGCCGTCGGGAGTCCAGAGCTCATCGGAGAGCAGCGGTGCGTGCCCGGTGGAGGCCGCGATACCGGTGGCATCGAAGGCGGCGCGAATCTCGGCCGGACGTCCGACGAAGTCGAATGCCTCCACTGTTGTGAACCCGATCGCGGCAAGTCGTTCGAGCGACCCGTGCATGTCGGTCGAGAACTCACTCGCGAGCGAATACAGCTGCACTGAGGCAAGAGGCAGAGCCATGGGTCTTCCTTCGTACGTCGTTGTGGAGGGGTCCGTGAGGCGCGGATGCGACGAGATTATCACAAAACCTCCATGTGGAGGTTAATCTTGTCGGCTCTCGGATATGTTGTGAGATATGGAGTCAGAGCCGGTGATCGGACGACGCGGCGCCCACGCCAAGGGCGTCGCGCGGCGGCAGGAGATCCTGGACCGCGCCATCGAAGTGTTCAGAGAGCGCGGTGCTGACGGCACCTCGCTGCGGCGCATCGCCGAGGCCATCGGGGTCTCCCATGCCGCGTTGCTGCACTACTTCGATTCGCGGGAGCAACTGCTCGTGGCCGTCTACGCGCACGCCGAGGCGACACGCGCGGCGGCCGGCGCTCTCGACAGATCCCCGGGAGTCGAACGGATGGTCGACGCGGCGATCGCGAACGTCGAGGTTCCCGGGCTCGTGCAGCTGTACTCGACGCTCGTCGCGGCGGCGCTCGAGAGCAGCAGCGAAGTCAGTCGCGATTACTTCTCCGCGAGATTCGAGCGGCTGCGCGCCGAGTTGACGACCAGCTTCCGCACGCAGCAGGCTGACGGTCGCATCCGTGACGACGTGCCTGCTGAGCATCTCGCAGCACTCGTCATCGCGGCATCCGACGGCCTTCAGATCCAGTGGCTGCTGAATCCTTCGGTCGAGTTGGAGGGCACGCTGAGATCCATCGCGACGTTGCTGCAGCCGGGCGCGCCCGGCACGCCACTGCCCTGACCGTCAGGGCGCGACCGGGTAGTGGCTGCGCACCGCAACGCGATTCCATACGCCCGTCACGATCGCAAGCCAGCTGATCGCTGAGATCTGCTCAGGAGTGAGCGACCCGTCGTCCCAGTCCGTACGCTCTGGCACGGCCATCTTCGTGACCTCCTCCGCGAGGCCGAGCGCGGCTCGTTCCTGTGCGCTGAAGTACTGCGACTCCCACCATGCGGCGACGACGGCGAGCCGGTCTGCGGTCTCCCCCTTCTTGATGGCGTCTCGCGTGTGCAGGCGCAGACAGTAGGCGCACCCGTTCAGCTGCGAGACGCGCAGCTTCACCAACTCGACGAGCTTCCCATCGACGTCCGCAGCCGCAAGGGCCTCTGCCACCTGCGCATCCAGTTCGAGCACCTGACGGTATGCGGCCGAGTTCGTCTTGCTGAGGTTCACCGTTGTCATGTCCATCGCCTTCTTCCGGGTTGCGCGCAGGTCAGTGTTCCACGCGTTCTTGCTTCTGTCTCCATTGATCCGACGACGCAGCGCGGTGGAATGTCAGGGGCCCGCCCGACCTCGCGGAGGGTTTCCGCGGATCACATCCGCGCGTAGCGGGCGCGCGCGAAGCAGAACAGGCCGTAGATCACGAGTCCGGCGCCGACGGTCCACAAGATGATCGTGCCGAACGGCAGGCCCGCCAGCGCCCGCAGCGCAGAATCCAGTCCACCGGCCGTCTCGGGGTCATGTGTGAGCGCAGCGATCACGAAGAGGACACCTGCTACCGCGACGGCGATGCCCTTGGCGATGTACCCGACGACGCCGAAGGTGACGATGCCTGAACGCGTCGCACCTGAGGGGAGGTCGAGGTGCTTCTTGAATGCTCTGGTGACACCGCGCACGATGAAAGCGATACCGATGGCCGCCACGATGAGACCGAGCGACACGAGCAGCACGACGCCCGCCGGCACTGCCAACAGCCGTGCGCTGAGCGACTGCGAGGACTGAGAAGACTGCGACTGCCCACCGAGGGCGTAGGTGAGGGCGGTCCCGGCGATCGCGAGATAGGCGAACGCGGTGCCGACGAATTTGACGCGATGGCCCCACTTCTTCTTCGTGTCGGGATCGCGCTCGATCACGGCTTCGGCGACCTGCCAGATCGCGAGCGCGAACAGGCCGAGCACGATGGCCCACAGCAGCACGACACCTGCCGGCGACTTCTGGATCTGCTGCATCGCACCTCCCTGATCGGCGTCTCCGCCTCCTCCGCCGGTGGCGATCGAGATCGCGATCGCTCCGATCAGGAGGTGAAGGACGCCGAGCACCACATACCCGATGCGGGCGAGGACCCGGAAGACGGTCGAGTCCTGCGCTGCGCTGGCTGCGGAGGCGGCTGAGGTGTTGGGGTTCATGAGTTCGTGACGCTTTCGCTCGGTTGTTCACTGGAGGATGCGCCGACTGCTCGGGCGGCGTGACGGTCGCGCGCGGCTTCGATGGCGACCCAGACCAACGTGGCCACGGCGATGCCTTCGAGCATCCCCGCGACCACGTCACTGAGCCAGTGCGCATGGAGATAGGTGCGACTCCACATCATCGTGAGGACCCATACCGCGCCGAGGACCCACACGTACGAGCGCCGGAGCAGGAGGCCGAGGACCACCGCCACTGTGGTCGCGACGGCGGTGTGCCCGGACGGGAAGGAGGTCGCCATGCTCTCCGCGAGCGAATCCTCTGGACGGGTGCGTCCGAGCACGGCAGCCATGGTCGCCCCGATCGCGACGACGATGATCATCGAGACCGCCAGCGTCGCGGCATCCGCACGGCGTCCGCGCCAGAGGAAACACGCGATCAGCACGGCACCCACGACGATCATTCCGATCGTGCCGCCGACGATCGCAGGCACCCACGCGACGGCGATCCATACGTCGCTGCGGTCCGCGACCATCAGATCGTGCCACCAGATGTCGACGGCCAGCGGCTCATGCTCTCCTGCCGCCACGATGAGCCGGAGGGCGATGAACGCGATGGCAGCGGCAGCACCCACGACGAGAGCGACAAGGCGGCGCTGCGAGGTCGGGACGATCGTGGTGCTCATGCCAGTGCCCATCCTCCCCAGAGATCGCGCCGTTGCGGTGCACGGATAAGACTATTCTTCAGCAGCCGCTTCGCGTACAGCTTTGCGGCTGAAACGACCTCCCACCCGGCCGCTCGGGCGAGTATCGTGCGAGATGGAGGACACTATGGACAGTGTTCGAGATCTCGTGGCCGAAGCGGAGGCTCGCTCCGCGCTCGCGCCCGGCGCGACGGAACGCTTCGCCGGGTATGCACTCATGAGCCTGCCGTTCAGTTCCGGCTACGTGCTGGGGCTCCGCCGGTTCCCCGTCACGTCGATCGGCCCCGGGTATACATCGGTCTGGCTGCGCACCCCCGCGGAGGATTGGACCATCTACACCACCGTCGATGCGACCGTCTCCTGCCCCCGCTACTTCGGGGCGGCGCTCGAGTCCACGTCCGTTCACAGGATCGAGGTCGAGTGGACGGGCGAGCGCACCTTCGTCGTATCCATCGGCGACGAGGTCGATCTCCGCTGGTCGGTCACGCTCGCCGCCACGCCCATGACGCGGATCATGTCGCGCGTCGCGAGTTCACTGCCTGCTCGTTCCTGGCAGAGCGGACGGTTCCTCTCCGCGCTCGGCGCAGTCGCCGGGCCGTCTCTCCGGGCCGGTCGCATCGGCATGACGGGGAAGACTCCGAACGAACAGCTGTTCAAAGCCAGCCCGCGACGAATGTGGATTGTCGACGCGTCGCAGGCGTCCATTCGCGGCGCGGACCTCGGCACGATCGAACCATTGCCTCGGCAGACCAGACTCGGTGACTTCTGGATGCCGCAGCGCGGGATCTTCATGATCGGAGGCGCGGAGTTCGATCCGTTGGCAGCAGGGGTCGTTCCGCCGACGACCAAGGCCGCCTCCTCTGGATGATGAACGACGCGAACCCGCGCCGCGTCGCGCATCGCCCCCAGATACGACAAAACCCCCGATTTCCCGGGGGTTTTCATCTGTAGCAGGAGCGGGGCTTGAACCCGCGACCTCACGATTCCTCGTCAAGTCTCTGGATGACCAGAGCACCCTCGGCTGGCAACGTATTTCCTAGACTGATCAAGGGGTTCCGTGCGCGCGTGGCGCGATGCAAGGCCCCACGCTCCCGCATGCTCGGCGGCGAAAGCGCATTTGTGGTGAGTTCGCGTCAATCATCAAATAACCAGCAAGTCGCGACTGGCGTGGAGTCAGTATCCCCGAACGGGCATGCTCGTATGGGGCCCGGGGATGCGCGGGCCCTCTGAAGCGCACAATCGTGATCCCCGTACGGGCACTGCGCGATAGCGGAGGGGTGCGGGCGGTCGGTGGGTGTGAGGGAAACCCCAAGTTCATACACCATGGCTGGATGAGCAAGGTGCCCCGTCGCTGGTAACACCGTCACTGCCGTGATCAAGAAGATTCAGCGCTCGTGGCTGAGTGTCGAGTCCACACGCGCAACCGACGCGCGCCTTTGAGCTGTTACGAGACAGCTCCTGTCGACGACGCTCGACAATCGCGACTCCACTGACGGAGTTGTTCACCTTCACGTACACCGCACACCGAACACCACCGATTTGTTGTTAGCGATCGCCCATTCTGACAAGTTCACTCGCCGCTCCGCGCACGACTCTCCGGGGATCCGACGCTGCCATCTGACGAGCGATCGGCAGCCACGGTGCCACAGCTTGAGACTCCGTCTCGACTAGCGACTGAAGCCCATGCAGTATCCGAAGTGCACACCGGATCCCGTCGGCCCTAAGCAGGCCCATGGCACGCTGTTGGACGACTTCGGACGCGAAGGATTTGGAGGAGATCAGACGGATCATCGCGAACCCAGCCTCGGCGCGCACATTCGGGTTGGCGTCGTCGGCGAGCTGCAGGAGCAGTACGTGAGCCCAGGTAGCGTCCTGACCGGCGATAACCAGCGGGATAGAGCGAGCTGCCTCAACTCGTCCGATGTCGCCCGATGCGTTCAGCCCCAGCACTGCTTCAAGTCCCTCGGCCGGAGTGAGTGCTCCAAACGCGGCAGCCATGCGGAGGGCCTCCGCAGAAATCGGCAAGCTTTCGCCTCCGAACCAGGAATCCTTGCGTGATTCGGCAATACTGCGCCAGTCGGTCGCAAGGCGGCTCCTCACCACGGCTGGCACGCGACTGGCGTTGGAGGCCAGCCGGTCTAGTGCTGCATCTTTGAAGTCGGAGAGGACGCGGGGGTCGACCAGGTGCCGCACTACAGCGTCCCAGACCGACTGATCCTCGAAGCGAAGGGCGAACGCTACGGCCACGTTCGCCGGCGCGATTCCTCCGAACGCGAACGCGCCCTTAGATGCTGCAGATGCTTCGGCGTCCAGCGCTGAGATGATCGCGGCTCTCGCCTCCTCAATTCTGGAACTCGGCGCGTCGGGTGGAAGGCCGTCATCCGCAAGTATCGCGGCAGACTCAATGCCGGACGCAAGCTCCAGTTCAAGGTTGGGAAGCTTCAACGCCGCGCGGACCTCGGACACAAGAGCTTCCGTCTCAGCATCCGCGGTGGCCTGCTTCTCTACCCATCGGGACCACGTAGTACGGGTCCGGTCGTCAACGCGCTCCCAGTCAATGACAGCGACGAGGCGTGCGAGAGTGTCTGAGAGCGGTCGCGTGAGCACCTTCGCGTCGTAAAGCAACTCGCTTGCACTCCTCGCGACTTCATCGTCCTGCTCGCTGCCAGGTAGGAACTTAGCGATCGCTTTCCACACGTTGTCGAGGTGCGACCACGAGTAGCGATCCGTTCGCTCCAGCGTCTGAAGATGTAGCTGGGCCACCGCGATGCTCCGCGCGAGCTCGGGCTGGTCGAGCATGTCGGCAGCGCTCTCGAGGACTAGAAGATCGGATGCCGAGGCGTACCCGTCTCGAAGTGCGCGGGTGAGAATCGTGTCTGCATCGGCCTTCAATGCCTGTAGCGGACCCTCGGCGCGGATCCACGCAAGCGCAGACTTGAGCGGTGCCGTGTCGTTAGCCTGGCGAAACAGACGCAACGCTTCACGCACGTGGAACTCGGTATCTGCCCGCGCAAGTAGATGGATTTTAGCCATCTCTGCTCGATTAGCCCGAGCGACGGCTACATCACCCGACAGCTCTGCGACGAGCAGTGCGTTGTAGGCGACATCCGTCGACGACTCGCGTCCGAATACTCGTTTCCCGGAAGTCGACTCGAATTTGGCCTCGAACGCATCTCGGACGACGGCATTGCCGCGGTTTCGTTCGAGTACGTACTGGCGCATGTCGATCCACCCGCTGCGCGCCCGTACGACGCGAGCCCACCCACGACCACCAAACCGTTCGATAGTGGCCTTCGCCGCGACCGAATTCTGTTTAGTAGTTGCAAGGATGTCCCTCTGCACACGTGTCGAACCCCAGCTAATTCCCTTCGAAACGGCAAACTCCTCGAATCCGGTCGCCGACACTGCCGGCAGCCACTTGTCGACTTCGGCAATGCTCGCCTGAGCATCGTCGAATCGAAACGAGTCGCACGCGCGAACTACCCGCTGCTGTTGAAGCACGGCGATCGCAAGACGGAAAGAGGCGTCCCACGCCTCTGGCTGTGTAGTAGTCACGATATCCGCAACGATATCTCCGAGCTCGTCCACAGCCTGGAACGCTTCATCAAGTTCTAGAGATCCAAGCGCAGCGAATGCCGCTGCTGCGACACGGCCTCCGACGGGCACGGTAGAGAGTCGCGCAATCCTCCACAGTGATGCTGTCGCGGTCGGCTGAGAGGCGGCCACGAGTGACAACTGAGCTGCATCCACCAGTTCGCGTGCCCACGCGGGCCAGGATTGCCTGACCTCAGGCTGGTCACGCTCGGTCGGAACGGTGCGGCGTTCCGTAATCAGGGCGAGCGCCTGGGGGGCTGAAACCTCGCCTCCGCTGAAGTTCGGATGAGGCGACACAGTCCACGGCGCGAGAACCGCTGCAACCCAGGTCATCTCGACCGGCTGGACGTTCATATGGACTCGAACCTTCTTCTTCGCGGATTGACGAGTGGCGGGCGCACGGTAGCGCTCTCCTCGAACGGGCTTGGTGGAAGCGCCATCAGGTCTCGCTCTTCCAAACATTGGATGAGCGCGAGACGGCAATCTCTAGTCAATGCGTCGGGGATTGTGCTCCGAAGATGTCGCGGGCTACGCAAGCCTGAGCCTTGGGCGATGAGAAGTTCTCGGACCTCTGTGGCGCGAAGAGCTGGCCTCCTCTGTGCGCACGCGACTAGTAGGACTGTGGTCGATGCCAGGTCGGGGCGCGACCGCAAAAAGGCAGCAAATGTCTCCCCCCGCACAATCCGATCATGATCTCCAGCCATGTAGGCGACGATTATAAAGTCAGATGATTCGTCGGCGCCAGATCGAAACCGGACAGGCGAATCGCCTCGCAACATGGACACCGCCATCTGGAGGCCGGAGCGCCACTCAACGTCATCGAAAGGCAAGAGTTCGTACCATTCCACCACATACTCAGTGCTCATTTGGTGGCCGGCCGGATCATGACAACATCTGTTCGAGCGACCGATAGCTCAACAGTTTGGACGGCTAGCGCAGGGTCGCATAGCTCCCCCACAACGACGAACGTTAGGTGGCCGTCCGTCGATTGAAGCTCTACCGAGCGCGCGCTAGCCTCGAAGACGGCGGGCAAACTCGGACAGAGGAGCATCGCGGTCGAGGTGTCCGCAAGCTTGACCTCGAGGGCCTCACGTTGCTCGTTGAGCAAGAGCATCGAGATTAGCGCGGCGACAACGCTCACGATGGCCCCCGTCGCGAGCCACATTCCGATGTCGGTTGCTCGCATGATCTGACGTTGCACCGACTCAATCGAGCTTCGATACTCATCCGGAGTGGGCCACTCGCCCTGGCTCGAGAAAAGAGCCTCCCAGGGGCGAATGAGCCTGTTGATGGCACGTCCGGCAGCCCGCCCACGCGTGGATCTCGCGTGGAGCACCGAGCCGACGACGAATGCTCCGGTCGCGAGAACAAGCAGAATGACTGTAGCCATGCCGAAGACACGCGTAGCGAACGGGAACGAAACCAGCGCTGGGTTCAGCGCAAGGCCGGCCGCTAGTGCCCCCGCGGCCGCGGCGGTCAGTGCCGCAACGGATTTTGATCGCGCTCGATATTTATCTGTCGTAGCGATCTCGATCGACAAGTCGTCGTCATCGCGCTCCGCCATGAATGAATCCTAGCGAATGGCGCTCGGTGCGCTCGCGAGAGGCGCGCAAGGCGGAGACGTCGATTTCGATAGCGCGGAGTCAGAAAGCCGGTAGAACTCCGAGAGAATGTGGGTGTGAGCGAGATCAATTTCGGTAGGTATCGGGAATACGTAGCTGCGCGGGTGGATGCGAACAACGCGATGATCGCACTTCTGGCGGGATCCCGCCTCGCTGCCCATAGCCTCCAGCTTCACGCCGGCTCACCCCACCAGCTTCCGGGCCTGTTTCCCGCAGTCAAGGATATTGATCGCTTCAACTTGCTCCCCGACCATGCTTCGGAGCTGCTGCTGGAAGCAGACGCACACTTGTCGGCCGTCGCCATTCCATACGCGCTGGCGGTGTACGAGGCGTTCGTGAAAGACGCAGTTGCGATGCTCAAGAACGAGGGCTACACCGTCGCCGGTGATCGCAATGCGTTGAGCGCTGGCCGCATGCACCAGACTCTGTTCGACGCAGCAGGAGAACCTCAGCCAGAAGATGTCATTCCGCTCTTTCACGTCCTCCGTTGCCTTCGAAACGCGCAGATTCATCACGCCGGGACCGTAACGAGAGAGGTCACCGGGACTTTGAGCGCGATGAGCGAACAACAACGAGGGAGATGGGAGAGCCTTACGATGGGTTCCGTCGAGGCGATGATCGTTGGGGGCAAGCTTCACTTCTCGCTTGGACATTTGGTCGCAGCATTCGCCGTAACGAAGGAAGCTGCGCGGCGAATCAATGCCCTTCTCGGACAGAAGATCAGTAGGCGCAGCTGGGCGATTATCGCTGTATCGGACTTCGCCGAAGACGCAGCACACCCACGCAATAGCCGCCAGTGGAAGCGTGGGCTCGAAGGGTTTTCCAGATTCCACTACCTCGGCGGCCTGAGCCTGAGTAGTCAGGAACTAGAACACGCCGCACGGGAGTCCGGCCTCTGGACCGCTAGGGCGTGGTGAAAGAAACACGGGGGCTCTGTACCCATTGAGCTACATCCGGCGAAGCCGGAGCCAGGAGTCGAACCTGGGTCTCCACTGTTTTTGTGCGAATCGAGGCGACGAACCTCTGGCCCTTCTCAGCATCCGCGTTATTCTGATTATCGTATCACTGGTATGTGTCGTCGAGCCGATACGAAGTGCTCCGACCTAAACCCACCGCGTCGCGATAGGTTCGATTGCCATAGTTATGGCCACATCGGCACTCGCAGATAGCTCCGCGGCCACATTGAGCGCTTCACGCCGGATCGGACTAGCCGTAGATCGGACTTTCACCGCAGCGACTCGCGCAGCGCCCAAACCGTGAGTGCCGCCCCCGGGCCCGCAGTGCGCCGAATATCGTGACTCCCCATATGATGCGAAGTGTGACAGTGTTCGCGAGCACGATGGAGGCCACGACAGGCACGCCGCTCGTTCGCGGCTCGTCAACTCGCACGACGGCGCTCATGGAAGCGTTCCAAGAGAGCGTGATGGGCGCGATCATCGCGTCAGCCGGGTGCATTTCGGCCCGATACTCCATCGATGACGGCGTCGACCTGCACGTGACTCACAAGGTAGACGGCGTAAAAGTCCCTCTGGACGTTCAATTGAAGTCGACCACGGACGGCTGGAACGTAGCGCGCACCGCTATCTCGGTGCCGCTGAGCCGCCTCCGCTATGACGAGATGCGGTCGACCGCGCCGGGTATGGAATCAATCCTGGTGGTGATGGATCTACCCAAAGATATGGCACACTGGGCGAGGATTCACCCGCCCTACAGTCTGATGCGGCATTCCCTCTACTGGCGGCCGTTGAGAGGCATGCCAGCGCACCCGGGCCACACCAAGACTGTCTCGGTGTCTGTGCCCAGGACTAGCGTCTTTGATGATCAGGTGCTCTGCCAAATCATGGCCCGGCTTCGAGTGGGAGGCATGCCGTGAGCGATTCTGTAGCTCAAGCGCGTCTCCTGCGTCACGCGCTTCGACAGCTTGGATGGCTACCTGCGGGAACGTTCCGCGATCAGGTGGAGTACTGGGAACCGGCAAATGACAACTTGCGCGGCCCCATTCACGAAGTCATCCTGCCTATTGGTGAACAACGATCGGACTCCGACTCCCTGACGAGCAAAGCGGCCGCTGCGCTTCAGGGCGAGTATGGCCAAGAGTTCCTCCACACGCTGAAGATGGTGGAACTGATGATCTCCAAGCAGCTTGACGAAGTCTTGCTCCGACGCGCAACCAGCGACGGCCTCGGACTCATCAGCTGGGATGACGGCAACAGTATGGTGAGCGGCGCCCGAGGACTTCTCTCCGCCGCGGCGAAGGCAACCAGCCGCCGCCGACGTCGGTTCGCCAACACCGAAGCACCGATCGCTGACGCATTCCTTCGGCAGTGCCTTATGGGGCAGACCAAAGTCGGCAGTTATGTGGTCACAGCACTCACGCCTACCTACGGGAAGTTCAGCACGTCCGCGAGCGCGGATGAGAAAGCGAAGTCGATGGCACCCGCGTTCGACGGCAGAACCATCACGGGAACACTTCAAACAGCTCTCGGCGCCGTCACGGCGGCATTGGAGGAATCCCGCGGTAGCGACTCAGTTGAAGCGTTCGACGCGCACGTCGAGGATGGAATATCGCTGGAATTGGTTCGGTCGCTGGTTCAGATCGTGGGCGAAGTCGAATCGAGCGTGACGCTGCACTACAACGAAGTTGAGACCCTTGATGTCCCCGGAAATGACCGAACGGGTCAAGTCTTCGAGTTCACGCCGCCGGACGCAGTTGTGCTCGTTCGCGCTGCTCGCTATCTAGCGGAAGCACCGGAACCGAAGGTAGCTGCGCTCACGGGCGAGGTTGTGGACCTCAAGAAGTGGAGCGCAAGGCCCGAACGGTCAATCCAGCTGCTCGCGAAGGTCGACGGAACGCCGCGAGTTGTAACCGTGGCCCTAACAGTCGAGCAGTACGACAAAGCGTTAGAGGCCCATAGGCTCGAGACCAAGTTGTCAGTCACGGGCGAACTGGAGATTCGCGCTCGCGGTAGCGCAATCGTGGAGGCTACCTACGTCAAGGTTGAGAGCATCCCAGTCAAACGTCCGAAGAAGTCCGAAACTGCTTCGACACCCGCGATCTGGGAGAGCGACGCGTTCGAGTGACGCTCTAGACCGCGCCCGCAATCGACTGCGTTTACCCCGCCCACTGGGCCCGAAGCCCTGGTGCGGCCGCCGCATGACCAGATAGCGGTCCATCAGCGTACGCCAGAAGACCGCTATACGCACAGAAGGTGGACGCAGCTACCAAGGGCAGCCAAGAACCGTCTCTGCGAAAAGACGCCCAGCGAGCAATCGTGAGCTTAGAGTCCGCGCCAGTCCATTGTTCCAACAAAAGCTAGCCAACTAACAAACGTTGTGCCCATGGAAACCGCCTTTCCGAGTGTCTTGTAATCCGACAGAAAATTGACTGCGAAATCGGTTACAACCACAGCAAGGTAGACCAGTGTCACTACTACGACTGGCAGCGTCTCGCCACTGAGGACTCTAAGCCAACGAGTGCCGCTAGAAGACGCTATATGTGCGGCGCCTGGGAGCGCAAGATTGAGTATTAAACCCCACGATCGCGCTACAAATTATCGATACTTCTCAGGCGCTGCTCAATCGCCGCTCGCGGGCGGCCTGATGTCATTCTGCGCCCTTAGATGCGGTGCCGCGGACACACCAACCCGAACAGCTCGCACGGATGGCGGTCTCCAACTGACACAGATGCAAGGGATATAGCCGCGCGATATGGCGAGGTGAGGGTCAGCGACGTTGACGCCTCCACCGGCGCGTCAGGTCAGCCCACTCCGCTTGAGCGTCTCTGAGTCTCTGGTCTGGCACCGGAATGCCGCTTCGTTCGATCACCCGCAGGCCATGGACAGAAATACTGGCTGGGGGCCACTGCAGCGGACGGGAATCTCGGCTCACCGTCGACGCAACTGTGACAACTCCCGTCGCCATAGTGATTGCGTTCGTGATCGACGTCAGGTTTGACCAGTAACTAGCGGCAACTTCGGTCCAGCCCCAGATGTCACGCGGGGTGACAGAGCTGTCGTTCTCGCGGTAAAAGCGCAGTTGCCCGCCGCCATCACTCGGAGTGCGGTGCGCAACCTGATTTCGGAAATCGCGCAGAGCTTTCGTCGTAAGGAACATTCGATCAAGCGCGACCGAGTTCTCGGCAAAATCGGGTCCTGTGCGGCCGGCGGTTTGCGAGAGAGCGTGGACAATCTTCTGCGAGAGACCATCGACACGGCCCCACGAGACGTACTCCTCCTCGATACCGTCGGCTCTGCGTTGGTCTCTGTTGTGCTCGCTGGTGAAAGCCTCCAGAAATTTGAGATCTTGGCCGGCGAGAACTCGCTTGCCCTCGTCGTACAGCGTCTCCAGGTACCGTCGGGACTCGTCTTCTGCGCTTGATGTCTCGTACACGAAGTCCCCCAGCATGGCGGCCAAGCCCCTGTTGCTCAGCCCCATAGGGCGGCTTCTTCGGGATCGGGCGTACTGAGCATATGCGTCCATAGATGCCAGCATCCCAGCTCGCCACCGGGCCGCTCCAATCAGCGCGCAGATCGTTCTCTCGCGAGCACTGGCCCTCGGTGCCGACGTTTGATTCGTAAGTCGGTCCCTCACGTGCAGAAGTCGGCGCAAGTCCGGGATCTGTCGCGGTGAGTGTCCTTCGCGCGAATCGGATCCTCTCGCGCGCACTGCACTTGGGCGGGACCGCTACGAGCAGCCGACCGCGTCTAGGGCCGAAGACGATGCGGCCGCACCGTCTTCGGCGTCGCCCGATCACGCCCGACCGGAAGTCCGCCCACTCGCGCCCTACAAGATTCCGTCGAGGAACTCTGAGTGCTGGGGTACGGCACCGGGGCTAAGCGACTCTAGAACCGTGCGGTGCTCGGCGGTCAGCCCGGGGGATCGCCGAGCTCTTTTTGATCCCGACAGGGCGGTCGCCCGCAGCCAGTCCGTGGGGGCCTGCCGAACTGCGTTTCCTTCGCGAAGGTAGTCGCCGACGCTAGGCCCGCTGTCAGCGTTCCACCATGGCACTTCGAAGACTCGGTGTGGGTCGGTCCGGGGCGAACGATAGGCAGGATCACCGAAGACCTGAACGATCGGAATCCGACGGACTTGATCGTCGTCAAGCAACAGCGACAACGTCCCGATCATGTAGCCCTCGATGTAGCAGGCGTCGTAGTAACGGCGGAGACCGATCGCTTTGACGAAAAGATGAGCGTAGTCGTGGACCACGCTCGAGACGCGTTCTGGATCTGAGTACTCGCCACGGGTGCGAAGTAGCCGTATCCTTCCGAGCGCTGCGAGAAGACCATCCTGGTAGGACTGTGTAAACGCTCCGAACGCTCCCGGGACCGCGACTAGCGTTTCGGAGGCTACGTGGGCCCCGAGTACGACCGAATGCAACCAATCGGCTCGATCGAGGTTGCCATCAGGGACGTGTTCGCCGGACTCCTCAAGTCGACTCTTAAGAATGTGGGCAAAGTGTCCACCATCCGTTCGTAAATGCTCGAGACCATACTCTCCAGCAACTGCGGCATCTACGGGCGTGACGAGGTACGCCCGCCGCCGCAGGCGCCCCATCCGTCCGAGAACGGTGCTGTAGATATTACGGAAGTCGGAATCAGATAACGAGTATCCGACAAAGACGACGGTCTTGGTAGCTAGGTAGTCTCGTAGCTTCGCACCCATGACTGACTCGATCAGATCGGAAGCGCGACGGTCGTAGTCTTCACTCGTAGCGACGATGCTGGACAGATTCGAGACCGATCCGTGCAGCTTCATGACCCGGCGCCCCGGAATCCCGAAGAACGCGAAGTCTTCATCGAGTACAAATGGGCGGGCACCTGAAAAGCGCTCAAAGAAATCGTCCCAGTTCGTTGTAAAGAGAGCGTCGAGCTGCGTGATGGTTGCGATCTCCTGGTGAAACGCAGTCGTCCGATTCAAGAGGGACTGGAAAGTGTAGACATAGTCGAGTCGCTCGATCAATGTTCGGAGAAGATCGGCCCTGCCGAATCGATCCTCGAACGCCTGCATGACCTCAGGGAAGGTATCGTCAGATGGCGTCTCGCGAACACGGGCTTCGATCTCCTCATAAAAGGTCTCCGGGAACAGCCCCGGCTTCTCCGTGGAGATGCCAGCCCCGGCGAACAGCACCAACTCCCGCCGCCGCGCCGCATCGACGAGTTCGTCTGGCAGGTCGATCGGGTAATGAGTCGAGCAATTCGCGCACCCCTCGTGATGCGGCGCAGAAGCAAGCGACATAGGATCCGTTCCTCGCGGTGACCTCGAGTATGTTCGGCCGCGGATCTTCGCTTGTCAACCGTCGTTGAGACGCGCGCATGACTATAGCGATCCGCCAGCAATCACGAGCATATGGTCAGAATTGCACATTCACCCTCGTGGCGCGAGCCACGGCCGGAGCTAGTGCGGACGGTTGCACCGGATCCCTACGGGCGACTCGAAGTGCATATGGCTACAAGTGAGCAGATCTCAACGCGAGCATCACGCGCTAGTGCCGCGACCGTTTGCGTTCCATCACCTCGCACCATCGTTGTCGCTCGCCCTGTGGTCAGCCGCGCGCCATGTCCGCGCCTTCGGCCAGACTCTCGCATAGGACCGCGCGCGCTGCATCCCATCAGCGACGACCCTCCCCGTCAGCCCTGGACCTGAAGAGAAGGAATCACCTATGAGTCTCACAGTTGAAAGTGCCTGGAGTGGATGGAGCGGCGACACGATCGTCGAATTGAGCGACGGGACGATCTGGCAGCAGGAGGAATACCTGTATGAGTATCACTACGCATACAGGCCCGCCGTATCGATCACGAACCGGCTGATGTCCGTCGATGGCATGAGCCGCCCAGTCAAGGTCAGGTCGCTTCCCAGCGACGTGCGACGCACCGTCGCCGGCGCGTGGAAGGGTTGGGACGGCAAGACGATCGTCGAGTTCACTGACGGTAGCCGATGGGAGCAGGTGGAATACCACTACGAGTACCGCTACGCCTACCGGCCGACGGCATTCCTAGTTGACGGTGCCATCCTCGTTGAGGGCATGTCCAAGGCGGTCCGGGTTCGCCGTGCGCGTTGAAGCCGCTTAGGGCGCCCATTCAAAGTTTGAATCGATGTCTCGACGATGGCGAGTGTTACCAGAAGCGCTAGGTCAAGAGCCGCAGTTGGCGCACGGCCGATGGTCCTCGTCTGTGCAGCGATCTGAGTTGTAGCCCCCGGGGCCACCGATGAGTTCTGAATGAGTCAGATTCCCTGCGCGCGGTCGCGCGCGATGAAGGCACCTCAAACGCACACGCGAGATGGCCACGCCAATCGCGTCTTCGTGCGCTGCGTCCCCGACCGGGCCGACGGCGCCCAGGTCCGGTCCTATTGCCTAGTAGAAGAGGACCGGCCCTGGACTCCCGTGGGAGCGGAACCGGTCGTGTTGATCACACGGTACACGTCCGCGCGACATCTCGCCGGTGCCGTTATCCCATGGCGCATCGCAAGGCGACAGCGGTCCGCACCGCAGTGCACGGGTTTTCAATCATCCGTCCGATTCAGGATCCTCCTCGCGGGCCGGGGCCAGTTGTTCCAGCACATGCGCAGACGCGACGTTGACCCGTCGATCCGGCTCGGCATAGTGCGCTCGCGTCGTGGCCGGTGTGGAGTGTCCGAGCACCTCGGCAGCCGCCTCGATGCTCACCTGGTGCGCAAGCAATGTCGCGCCGGTCCGACGGAAGGCGTGCGGCGAGATGTCGATCCCGTCCAGGCCGACGGACTTGAGCATCTCCCGAAGCGTGCGCCGCACGTTATGGGGCGCAAGCGCCGTCCCGCTCCGGGTGAAGAAGATCAGGTGGTCGTCCGGCTGCTGCGCGAGCCTGACCAGCCGTCGCCGGAACACCGCTGCAGCGAACGGTGGAATCGCCACCACTCGCGACTCCCCCGTCTTCGTCTTGGGCTGTCGCACCACCCCCGCGCCTTTTCGGACCACGATCGACCCGTTCACCGTGACCGTCGGCACAGACGAGGTCACATCCACATCGCGCTTTCGAATCGCGAGCACTTCCCCGATCCGTGTGGCCGTGCCGAGCATCACCTCGATCACATCGCGGACCTGACCGTCGGGTCGCGGCCCGAGAACACCAGGCTCGCTGCGCCACTCGCGCGCCGCCGTCCGGATGAGCGCGAGTTGCTCGGCCGTCAGCGCTCTCGGCACGTGCTTCGGCTTCTTCAGCCGCGAGGTCTCCTTCACCGGGTTGCGGCCAACGATCTCACGACGCACCGCGAACGCCAGCACCATGCTGAGGATGGTCCTCGAGTGCTTCGCGCGCGCATACGAACGCGACCGCTGCTCCCTGAGGAAGCGCTCGACCCGCCCGACCGTGACCTCACGGATAGTGAGGTTGCGGAAGGTCGGCAGCACGAGCATTCGCAATTCCCGCTCGTAGACCTCTTTCGTCCCGTCGGAGCGGTCCGCATCCAGCCACAGGTCTTCCAACCACGCGTCGGCGAGATCCACGAACGACGAATCGGCAGTGAGTACGCCGCTGGCGTCCCCCGCCCGCAACCGCTCGGCGATCCTCACTTTCAACGCGGACTTCGCCGCACTCGCCGACACCCCCGTCGCGGTGACCTGCCGTGTCCGCCCATCCCAGTCTCGGAGTCGAGCCGACGCGCGGTACCGGCGCGCACTGATCTGGCGCGTCGCAATCTCCCCGAACGTGCCGATCGGCATCCGCGGACGCCCGGGCATCAGAACCCACCCCCACACGCGCCGGCAACGACACGGGGAGGCCGAACCGGCCAGGGCACGAGGCGAGCGTCTCTTCTCATGCCAGGTAGGTGCGCCAGGTCAGCCGACACCAGTCGAGGCCGACCGAACACCAGCTCCACACGATCAGCGCAAACACGCCAACCTGTGGATAACTCGCGAATAAGTGTTGAGTACATCAGATTTCCGTCCCTTCATTCGGGACAAGAAAACCTGGTCAAACCATATTTCGAAGTAGCAGGAGCGGGGCTTGAACCCGCGACCTCACGATTATGAGTCGTGCGCTCTCACCAACTGAGCTACCCTGCCGCACGGCATCCAACTCGCGAAAGCGAATGCTGCGAGCCCCGAGTCAGGATTGAACTGACGACCCCTTCCTTACCATGGAAGTGCTCTACCACTGAGCTATCGGGGCGTTGTCACCCGTGAAGGCAACCACACGAGAATACCATTTCTTCGGCGTTCTCAAAAACTGAGGCGGTCAGTACGAGTCCCGTCCCGCGTTCTCCTGCAACCACGGGAGCGGGTCGATGGTCGAGCCGTTCACGATGAGCTCGAAATGCATGTGCGCACCGTAGGAGCGGCCGGTGTTTCCGACCTTTCCGATGATGTCGCCGACCTTGACCTTGTCGCCCGACGCGACCCGCAGAGAGCCGTACTGCATGTGCGAATAGTGGCTCGTGATGAGCTCGCCGTCGACGATGTGATCGATGTAGACCGTGACGCCGTAGTTGCCGCCGGACTCCGTCGCAATGCGCACCGTACCGTCGGCGATCGACTGCACTGGTGCACCTGCGCCCGGAACGAGATCAAGACCCTCATGAAGGCGTCCGCTGCGCATGCCGTATCCGTAGGTCATGCCAACCCCGACGACGAAAGGCCACTGGATGGCAGCGGCCGGGTCGTTCGTGTACAGCGAATCCGAATAGTTGATGCCTTGCTCAGCGGCACGGTCGACGAGCGAGAGCGTGGAGTAGTCGTCGGTGCGCTCGATCGCGTCGTTCTGCAGACCTGACGACGCGACGTACGCCTGAATCTCGTCGTCGGCCACTTCGGATGCCGCACCCGCTGACGCGGCGACGAGCGACGTCGTCGACTTCGCCGGGAGGCCCTGTGCGGCGGCGACGGCCTCGGCTGGCAGCGTCATCGACACAGCGAGCAGACCGGCAATCCCCATGATGCCGACCGTGGCACCGGCCGCGAGAACCTTGCGACGCGAGCGTGGCTTGCGTGGTGCGACATGCACCGCAGTCGCCTCGGTCGGAAGCGCACTCGCCGCGGGGGTGGCAGCGGAAGAGACGACCGGCAGCCCGCCGGTCACGGCGCGGAAGGCACGGGATGCTGCGATGAAAGCATCCTCGACACTCTCGGCATCCTCGGCCTGCTCAGCGACGATCTCGACGACCGACTCTCGCCCGACCTCGGCCTCTGCTGTCAGCTCGACTACCACTGGCCCGTCGTGCACGACCTCGTCAACGCTCTCGGGCAATTCGTCGACGCGCTCGGATGCGACGACCGGCGTCGCGCTCGTCTCGGCGCGCTGACGCTCGCGAGCAGCCCTACGCGAGAGCATCGGCACGATGACCTCAGTAGGAGAGGTCTCTCGAACACCCGCCAGGGTCACGGAATCCGCGGTCTGACGACGGCTGGAACGGCGCGAGGGCGCAGGTTCAGCCATAGAGGTGTCAAAGGGCAAAACGGTTCTCTCGGGATTCGTCACGCTGGGGGGCTTAGGACCTTCGATGTTCGGGCACCAAAGGTAACGATCGGGTAAACACTACCGTGCTGGCGCTGAGAATGCCATGTACGGATCCTCAAATGTCCTTGTCGAGGATACCGGAAAGCCGTGCGTGCAGAGCGGCACCGGCAGCGACCAGCATCGGACGATCGGATGCCGTGTCGAGACGGGTCACGACGCCACCTGCTTCTGCAACCAGGAGCGCGCCGGCGGCGAAGTCCCATGGCTTCAACCCCCGTTCGAAGTATCCGTCCAGGCGTCCGGCTGCGACATAGCTGAGATCCAGCGCTGCCGACCCGATCCGGCGCAGGTCGCGCGCGAGCGGCATGATCTGCCGCACCGTCAGCAGATCGCCGTCATGCGTCGCCGGGTCGTAGCCGAATCCCGTCGCCAGCAGTGCCCCCGCCGGAGTCTCGGCGGTGACCGCCAGCCGCATGCCGTCGAGCCACGCCCCCTCGCCGCGTCCGGCGGTGAAGAGCTCTCCCAGCACGGGTGCATACACGGCAGCGGCGAGCGGTCGCCAGGCGTTCGGATCGGCGCCGCCTTCCACAGCCGCGACGCTCACGCTGTATGCGGGGAGGCCGTATGCGTAGTTCACCGTGCCGTCGATCGGATCGACGACCCACGTGACCCCTGTTGTACCGTCGCCGCCGCCGGATTCCTCACCCAGGAACCCGTCTCCGGGGCGCTCGGCACTGAGCCGTGCGCGGATCAACGCTTCGACCTCGCGGTCCGCCTCTGTGACGATGTCGGCGATCGTCGACTTCGTGGCGGCGAGCGAGACGCCCTCGGCACGTCGAAGCCTCGCGAGCTCTCCCGCCTCGCGAGCGATATCGGCCGCGAGCTCTTGCAGGCTCAGCGCCGCGGTCACTGCGGCGGCGCGGGCGGAGGCGGCGGGAACGCACCAGGAGCTGCCGGTGGCACGTTCGGCGTCGGAGGCAGGTCGGGCACCGGAGGCGCGTCGGGCGTCGGAGGGACATCGGAAGCCGGTTGCGCGTCCGGTGCCGAGGGCACGGTGAGAACCGACGTGTCGCCGGCGATGCCGTCGGGTGCAGCTGGCGCTCCTGCGGGCGGAACCGGCAGCCCGTCCGGGCCGATCGGCGCGTCAGGAGACGACACGAAGCCCTGCTGCGAAGGCGACGGCGGATAGATCTGCTCGGGAGCCTCAGGCGCCGCGGGCGCCGATTCGGGCGTCGGGTACGGCGCCGCCTGCGCGGGGTGGTCCTGCTGCGCGGGGTACTGGTTCGGTTCCGGGAACTGCTGCGAAGCCGAGAGCTGGTGCTGTCCGGGGTACTGTCCCTGCTGCTGAGCGGTCGGGAACCCCGTGTAGTACGCGTTCCAATCCGGAGAGCCGTCCGACATCACCGGCAGCGGCGTCATGCCGTCGGCATATGTCGGCCACTGCTGCTGGACGGGCTGCTGACCTTGTGCACCGATGGCAGGAACCGAGGAGTACGCCTGAGGTGCGTACCCGGTGGTTGCTGGCCGTGGCTTCTTCGGCGCGAAGAGCGCGTTCAGCAGCGGGATGAGCGTCGTGCCGACCGCGGCGAGGATCGCCAGCGCGACGACGATGCGCCAGTAGAGGTCGCCGTAGTGGAACGTGTCGGGAAGCGTGAGATAGATCACGAGCATCGCGACCAGCAGTACGAGAACGGCGATCGTCACGTAGTAGATGACCGTGGTGAAGGTGGTGACGTAGCGCTTCGCGGCCGGGGTGAACAACCGCACATGCAGAAGGGCGAGCTGGAGAACGCCGATGACGAGCAGCAGCATGAAGAAACGCGCGATGCCGCCGGCGTACTCCCCCGGCTCTTCGGGCAGCCAGATCTTGATGGCGCCGACCAGGAGCGCGACGATCCAGGTGATCATGCTGGCCAGTGCCAGCCAGTCCGGCCGCTTCGGGGCGAGTCCTGCCTCGAGGATCGCGATGCCGGCGAACGCCGCCAGCAGCAGGATCGTCAGGAACGCACGACCGATGATGCCGTCCTGATCACCGATCAGCACCCACACCACGCAGACGAGCGCCGCCGCGATCAGCGCACCGATGGCGATCCAGATCGCCCCTCTGATCAACAGGGAGGCATCAGCCTTCCCCTTGGTTTCCGTGCTGACCTCTGACATGGCGTTCCCCTCTTCGGCCGATTGCTCTCATCCTGCCACGCCGCTCGCCGCGCGTGCAGAGCCGGCGTCGGTCTGTGCGCAAGTCGCGTGCGGACTCAGCGCGGTTTCTTCGCGGATGCCGCAGCGAACCCCGCAACGCGAGCCTTGGCATCCGGGGTGTCGAACGCCGCTCCGATGGAGCGAGCCTCCTCATCCAACTGCTCTACGAACGAGCGCTCAGGGCGCGAACGGACCAGCCGCTTCGCCTGCCCGTAGGCATCGGCGGCGCCGGAGAGCCAGAAGCGAGCGATCTCCTCGGCGCGCTCACGCACACGGTCGGCCTCGTCCGCGGCATCCGTGCCACTGACCACCTCGGCGACCAGCCCCCATTCCTGTGCTTCTTCAGCAGTCAGCAGGCGGTCCTGCAGAACCAGCTGAAGGGCTCGTCGTTGGCCGACCGCTGCGGCGAGTTGCGCTGACACCGACAGATCGGGCGTGAGGCCGATGTTCGCGTAGAGGCTGCCGATCTTGGATCGTCCACCGACGACGGCGTAGTCGGAGCAGAGCAGGATGCCGAGGCCTCCGCCAGCCGTCGTGCCATGGGCTGCGGCGACGACAGGGACCGCGGATTCCGTGAGAGCACGGATGCCGGCGTTGATCACTCCGGCGAGGTCGGCGATGTCGGACCCCGCGCCCATCGTGGTCGCCATGTCGAGCACGTCGCCGCCGGCGCAGAAGGCAGGACCCGAGGCATCCAACAGGATCGCCTTGACGTCATCCCGTGAGACGGCCTCGGTCGTGACCTCGCGCCACGCTCGAGCGAGGTCGGCGTTGAACGCGTTGAGTCGCGTCGGACGGTTCAGCGTCAGCCTCGCCATTCCTTCGTCGACCGAGAACAGGATGGCATCGCTCATGGCAACTCCTTCGAAGCACAGGGTGAACAATCGCGCTCAGCGTAGCTGTCAGCCGGCGTCGTCCAGAACTCTGTTGGCGAAACCCTCCATACGACGCCGTGTGCCGTCGAGGCGCATGTCGATCTGGCCGGGGACGCGGATCTCGTTCGGGGCGAGCGGATGCGCGAGCCTCACATTCTCGTGGCACGAGAGGTCGGTGCACATGTACGTGCCGACGCTGTCGCCTCGGCGTCCGGCATCCCCCGCTCTTCGAGCAGAGAACAGGGCGACCTGATTTCCCGGCTGCATCGTGTGGCAGATGTTGCACATGCCGGCGCGGCCACGGCCGGGGTCGGTGGCACGCAGCACGATGCCGACCAATCGCCTGTCGATCTCGACAAGGACGCACCCGCGCTTGCTTGACGCCGGATCGCGCCAAGCGAGGAAATCATGGAAGTCCCAGTCGACGAGCAGGAAGTCGTGCGGCATCTCCATCAGCCGCAGTTCCTCCGGCGAGGCATTGACGAACGACGCCCGGACATCGGATTCGGTGAGCGCTCGCATCGCTCCAGTCTAGGAAAGCCTCAGGGCTTCGGCGCTCGGCTCACGCTCACGGATGAGGAAACCGAATCCGAAGGCGATGAAGAACATCAGCACACCGTAGACCGCGGCAGGCAGACTCAGCTCCACCGAACCGAGGACGGTCTGCGCGATGACGATCGCCAGAGTCGCGTTGTGGATGCCGATCTCGAACGACGCCGCGATCGCCTGACGTCGTCCGACCTTCAGCAGCCGCGGAACCACATACCCGACCGCGAGGCTGATCAGGCAGAAGAGGACCGTGATCAGAGCGAGCCCTGCGAAGTTGTCGACCAGGAGATTCCAGTTGGATGCGACGGCTCCTGCGATGACGACGATGAGGATGACGACGCTCGCGATGCGCACCGGGCGATCCATGCCGTCGGCGAACTTCGGCCAGAAGCGCCGGATGAGCATTCCGAGGGCGACCGGGAGCAGCACGATCGCGAACACCTCGAGCGCCTTCGCCCACTGAAGCCCCAGCTGATCATCGAACGGCTGGAAGTACATGATCGCGAAGTTCGTGATCAGGGGGAGCGTGATCACGGCGATCACCGAGTTCACCGCGGTCAGGGAGATGTTCAGTGCGATGTCGCCTCGGAACAGGTGGCTGTAGAGATTCGCCGTGGTACCGCCTGGCGACGCCGCGAGCATCATCATTCCCACCGCGAGCACGGGTGGGAGCTGGAACAGCAGCACGAGTCCGAAGCAGATCGCGGGCAGGATGAGCAGTTGGCACACCAGTGCGGTGAGCACGGCCTTGGGCTGTTTCAGGACACGTGCGAAGTCCCCGATGGTGAGGCTGAGCCCGAGGCCCAGCATGATGATGCCGAGAGCAACCGGCAGTCCGATGGTGGTCAACGCTGATCCCATGGGACTCAGTATGGCGGCGATCGGTGTTCAGCGTCGCTCAATGCAGACAAAGTCTCGCGGGCCGGATCCGTGCGATCCGGCCCGCGAACCTCACGTCAGATCACGCCGAAGCGGTGCTGCCACTGCGACGACTGCGGCCACGAGCGTGTACCCCAGCAGGATCAGGACACCGACCAGGGGCGGCAGCAACGGTGCACTCGCCAGCGACGTCTGCTCGGCGACTGCGTCGGTGAGGAACGTGAAGCGAGTCAGTGACGCCGTCGCTCCCCCAGGCAGAACCGGATAGATCACGTTGACGCCCGGCACGAGCATGAGGACGTTCTCCAGGAAGTAGAAGTAGCCCAGCACGATCCCGACGGCAACGAGCTGGTTGCGCGCGAGCGCTCCTATGGCGACGCCCAGCACCATGTAGACCGTCGATGCCAGCGCCAGCTGCGCGAGCATCGTGACGAGTTGACCTGCCGTGACGCCGAGCTGCACGTCGCGCACAGTCGCCGTCAGAACCAGGGCGATGCCCGTGGATCCCGCCGCGACCAGACCGTACAGCAGGCCGAACAGGGTGTAGACCCCCAGCTTCGTGACGAGGACCCGACCGCGTCTCGGGACGGCGAGGAAGGTGGCCCCGATGGTGCGGTGCCGATACTCGCTCGTGATCGCGACGGTGCCGATGAGGGCTGGGACGAACAACAGCATGGCGCTGAGCCCTACAGCCAGGCCCGCTCCCTCTGGGGTGTCGAGTCCCGGCATCGGAGGGTTCGCGTTCTCCGGCCCGATGAGAGCGATGACCGCCGTCAGTATTCCTCCACATCCGATCGCCACGAGGAACGACCAGAGCGGGAGTCGGGTGGAGAACAGCCTGACGACTTCGCCACGGATTGCGTTCATGAGTGTGCTCCTTGAATGGCGTGGAGGAAGGCGTCTTCCAGGGAAGAACTCGAGGCGAGCAGTTCAGAGAGCTCCCCCGCCCACGAGATCTGTCCTCGGTCGATCAAGATCACATCGTCGACGCTGTGCTCGACCTCGCTGAGCACGTGACTGGAGAGGAGGACGGTTCCGCCGTCGGCGGCGAACGCGCGCAGGAAGCCACGCATCCACGCGATGCCGGCCGGATCGAGGCCGTTGGACGGTTCGTCGAGGACGAGGATCTCAGGATCACCGAGAAGCGCTGTCGCCAGGGACAGCCGCTGCCGCATCCCGGTCGAAAACGTTCCGATGCGACGATCGGCGAATTCGCTCGCTTCGACGATCGAGAGCACGGTCTCGACTCGCCCGCTCGGCAGGCCACCGAGCGCGCAGTACGTACGCAGGTGAGCACGAGCCGTCATACGCGGATGCGCGGAGGCGATGTCGAGCACTGCGCCGACGGTGCACGTCGGCGATGCCAGATCACGATAGCTTCTTCCGTTGATGAGCGCCGAGCCCGAATCGGGCCGAACCAGCCCGAGGAGCATGCGCAGCGTGGTCGATTTGCCCGCTCCGTTCGGACCGAGAAAACCGGTCACCCGACCAGCTCGGACGGTGAACGTCACATCACGGACGGCATCCACCGCACCGAAGCGCTTGCGGAGCCCCGCCACTTCCATGACCGCGTTCATCGCCGCCCTCCCGTATCAATCGTCCGTGCGCAGCCCGATCGAGCCATGATCCGCACCTCCTGCTTCGTTAGAATGAATCAACACTGAGAACATTATCACAGTGATAACAATCAGGAGTTCCCGCATGTCCCAAGAGTCGTCAATCGCTGATGTCGTGCTTCACCCCGTGCGGCTGCGCGTCGTTCAACAACTCGGCGGACGCAGCCTCACCACGGCACAGCTACGCGCAGCGCTTCCCGACATCACACAGGCGACCCTGTATCGACACGTCGCGGTGCTCGTCGAGGCCGGCGTCCTCAAAGTCGTCGACGAAAGACGCGTACGCGGCGCTGTCGAGCGCACTCTCGCACTCGGCGAACGGATGGCGCACGTCGACCAGGCCGAGCTGCGCACGATGAGCGACGCGCACATTCGCGGCGCGTTCCTCACCTTTCTGGGAGATGTCGCCGCCGACTTCGACCGATTCATCGACAGCGACGACGAATCTCTGCGCGACTTCGTGGGCTTCGGGCGCACACCGCTCTATGTCGACGCTCAGGCCCTGGCGACGATCCAGGCCGGTCTCGCCGAGCTGATCGCTCCGTATACGTCGGAAAGAGAAGGACGACGGCGCGTCAGTTTCGGGACCTTGCTGGTGCCTGACGCCGCTGATCCCCAGCAGTCGCAACACTTTGAGAACGACGAAAGCCCCTGATGTCAGAGGCTTTCTGTGGTGGCGAGTGAGGGACTCCGGTGCTCGCTACGCTCGCTCCTCCCCGAATCCCGCTTCATCCGATAAACGGCTGAAGGCCCCCGCTGCGCGGAGGCCTTCAGTCGTTGGTGGCGAGTGAGGGATTCGAACCCCCGAATGCGATGCAGTCTGATTTACAGTCAGATCCCTTTGGCCGCTTGGGTAACTCGCCAAGTGCACACCCGTCCAGCTTGTACAGCCAACCGGGGGCGCGAGAACCAAGCATACCCGTCAAAAGCAGGTGTAAGAAATCGACACGTCAGCTGCCTCGGACCCCGCGTTCGCCGCCGTCGAGCGACTCGGGCGTCCGTAGCAGACCGCCCTCAGCACGGCAGGTCGCGGCTGCGACATCCATCGCCCGATCGAGTAGCTTCTGCCAGTCATCCGCGGTCTGCGGCTGGGCTCCGACAAGCCGCTCAGCGACCGCTGAGAGCGTCGCGTCCCCTGCCCCGACCGTGTCGACGATGCGGCCAGGCAGGTCTGCGATAGGAGCGGTGAGCGTGCCGGCATCCGCCTCGAGAATCGCGCCGTCCTTGCCGGCCGTGGCCAGCACGGCATCGGCCCCCAGCCCCCGCAGCCGCACCCGCAGCGCGTCGAGATCACCGTCGTAGAGCAGCACCGCGTCGTCCGCGCCGACCTTCACGATCGCGGCGCCCGCGACAAGTCGTTCGAAGCCGCGCACGAACTCGCCGCGGTCACTGAGCATGCCGGAACGCGGGTTCGGGTCGATCGCCACTCTGACGCCCGCGAGAGCGTCGGCGACAGCATCCACCTCGGCAGGCACGTCGAACGGGAAGCAGCTGATCACTGCGAGGTCGGCGTCTGCGAGCGCCCGGCGCGCCTCGTCGCCGTATCGGATGCTGCGCCGCTGAGCCGCCTCGTTGAAGACGTAAGTGGGTTCGCCGTTCTGGTCGCGCTGCACGATCGCCCTCGACGAGCCGAGCGGAGCGTGGCTGGAGACGAGACGCACGCCGTGATCGGCGAGGTACTCGCGGATGTGTGAGCCCGCCTCGTCATCGCCGACCATAGCGATGAGCGTCGTGGGCACTCCGAGCCGGCGGAGTCCGACGGCGACATTCAGTGCCGCACCGCCGACCAGCTCGCGCACGCCGCCGTTGTCATGGATCTCGTCGATCAGCGCGTCGCCGATCACGACGGCGCTCGGTGTGTTCTGCTGCATCCTGCAATTGTGGCCTAGGTCTGGCGTCAGCCGACGCGGTCGGCCCGTGGGAAGAAGAGTTTCGGGGCTTTCGGGCGGCGGGAAGCCCCGAAAGTCTTCTTTCGTCGGGATGCGACGCGCCACCGCCTGGCTGCATGCACGAAGAAGGCCCCAGGGCGAACCCTGGGGCCTTCTTCAGTGGATCAGAACGCTCAGTTGTGTCGCGACTTCGTCACTCCACAACTTCAATCGGCTCGGCCGAACGAGCAAGCTGGCTCGGCTCTCGCCTCAATCAGTTGTAGGTACCGGGCGTCACGTCATCCGTCGAGAACGCGTCGAAGTCGACGTAACCGAAGTCGCCCTCGGCATACGCGCCGTCGGATGCGAAGATCCGGTTCGGGTAGCGCTCGCTCTTGGCTTCCTCAGTCGCCTCGACCGTGACGTCGCGGTACTTCGCGAGGCCCGTTCCAGCGGGGATGAGCTTACCGATGATGACGTTCTCCTTGAGACCGACCAGCGGGTCGCGCTTGCCCTGCATGGCAGCCTCGGTGAGCACGCGGGTCGTCTCCTGGAACGACGCAGCCGACAGCCACGACTCGGTCGCAAGCGACGCCTTCGTGATACCCATCAGCTCCGAACGACCGGATGCCGGACGCTTGCCCTCGGCGACAGCCGCACGGTTGATCGCCTGGTAGCGCTTGAGGTCGACCATCTCACCCGGGAGCAGGGTCGTGTCGGCGTGATCGACGACGGTGACCTTGCGGAGCATCTGACGGACGATGACCTCGATGTGCTTGTCGTGGATCGGCACACCCTGCGAGCGGTAGACGCCCTGGACGCCGCCGACGAGGTAACGCTGCACCTCGCGGGCACCCATGACACGCATGACCTCCTTGGGGTCCAGCGTGCCCACCAGGATCGGCTGACCGACCGTGACGTGCTGGCCATCCTCGACGAGAAGCGTCGCACGCTTCAGCACCGGGTAGATGACCTCCTCATCGCCGTTGTCGGGCGTGAGGATGACCTTCTTGGCCTTGTCGGTCTCGTCGATCGTGATGCGGCCATCGGCCTCTGCGATCGGCGATGCGCCCTTCGGTGTACGAGCCTCGAAGAGCTCCTGCACACGGGGCAGACCCTGGGTGATGTCGTCCGCCGATGCCGAACCACCGGTGTGGAACGTACGCATCGTCAGCTGGGTACCGGGCTCACCGATCGACTGAGCGGCGATGATGCCGACGGCCTCGCCGATGTCGACGGTCTTGCCCGTCGCGAGCGAACGGCCGTAGCACTGCGCGCAGACGCCGACAGCCGAGTCGCAGGTCAGCACGGAGCGCACCTTGATGGTGTCGACACCGAGCTCGACGAGCTTGTCGATCAGGACGTCTCCGACGTCGTCGCCTGCAGAGGCGAGGATCTCGCCCTTGCTGTCGACCACGTCAGCGGCCAGCGTGCGAGCGAACACCGAGTTCTCGACGTTCGCATCGCGCACGAGCTCACCCTGCGAGTTCGGAGCGGCGATCGGGAGCTCGAGGCCCTTCGACGTGCCGCAGTCCTCTTCGCGGATGATGACGTCCTGCGAGACATCCACCAGACGACGGGTCAGGTAACCCGAGTCGGCGGTACGCAGAGCCGTGTCAGCCAGACCCTTACGGGTACCGTGCGTCGCGATGAAGTACTCCGCCACCGACAGACCCTCGCGGTACGAGGAGATGATCGGACGCGGGATGATCTCACCCTTGGGGTTGTTCACCAGACCACGCATACCCGCGATGTTACGGATCTGCAGCCAGTTACCACGAGCACCGGAGGACACCATGCGGTTGATGGTGTTGTCCTCAGGGAAGTTCTCGCGCATCGCGACCTGAACCTCGTCGGTTGCCTCGGTCCAGATCTTGATGAGCTCCTGACGACGCTCGGCGTCGGTGGTGAGGCCCTTCTCGTACTGGGACTGGACCTTCGCAGCAAGCTTCTCGTGCTTGGCGACGATCTCCTTCTTGTTCGGCGGCGTGAGAACGTCGCTCAGCGCGACGGTGACACCCGAACGAGTGGCCCAGTAGAAGCCGGCGTCCTTGATTCGGTCCAGCGTCGCCGCCGTCTCGACCTTCGGGTACTCCTCAGCCAGCTTGTTGACGATCTGCGACAGCTTGCCCTTGTCGGCAGGCTCACGCACGAAGGGGTAGCCCTTCGGGAGCGTGGCGTTGAAGATCGCCTGACCCAGCGAAGCATCGACGAGGCCGTGGCGCTCGTATCCCTCGGGCGCCTGGCCCTCGAGGAACGTCAGACCGTGGATGCGGATGCGGACCTTCGCCTGCAGGTCGAGGGTGCCCTCGTCCTTGGCGAGGATCGCCTCGGAGACGGAACCGAACGCACGGCCCTCGCCCTTCGCGCCGGCCTTGACCACCGTGAGGTGGTGCAGACCGATGATCATGTCCTGCGAAGGCAGGGTGACCGGACGGCCGTCAGACGGCTTCAGGATGTTGTTCGAAGCGAGCATCAGCACGCGGGCCTCGGCCTGAGCCTCGACCGACAGCGGCAGGTGCACAGCCATCTGGTCACCGTCGAAGTCGGCGTTGAACGCAGCACACACCAGCGGGTGAAGCTGGATGGCCTTACCCTCGACGAGCTGCGGCTCGAAGGCCTGGATGCCGAGGCGGTGCAGGGTGGGCGCACGGTTCAGCAGCACAGGACGCTCGCGGATGATCTCCTCGAGCACGTCCCAGACCTCGGGACGGGTGCGCTCGACGGCGCGCTTTGCGGCCTTGATGTTCTGCGAGTGGCCGAGGTCGATCAGACGCTTGATCACGAACGGCTTGAACAGCTCCAGAGCCATCTGCTTGGGCAGACCGCACTGGTGCAGCTGCAGCTGCGGGCCGACGACGATGACCGAACGGCCGGAGTAGTCGACGCGCTTTCCGAGCAGGTTCTGGCGGAAACGACCCTGCTTGCCCTTCAGCATGTCGCTGAGGGACTTGAGGGCGCGGTTGCCGGTACCCGTCACGGGACGACCGCGGCGGCCGTTGTCGAACAGTGCGTCGACGGCCTCCTGCAGCATGCGCTTCTCGTTGTTGACGATGATCTCGGGGGCACCGAGGTCGATCAGACGACGAAGACGGTTGTTGCGGTTGATCACGCGGCGGTACAGGTCGTTCAGGTCAGAGGTCGCGAAGCGGCCACCGTCGAGCTGCACCATCGGGCGCAGCTCCGGCGGGATGACCGGGACGACGTCGAGAACCATGGATGCCGGGCTCATACCGGTCTCCAGGAACGAGTTGACGACCTTCAGGCGCTTGATCGCACGGATCTTGCGCTGGCCCTTGCCCTCAGAGATCTGAAGGTGCAGGTTCTCTGCCTCCGCCTTCAGGTCGAAGGCGGCCAGACGACGCTGGATCGACTCCGCACCCATGTGGGCCTCGAAGTACTGACCGAAGCGGTCCTGCAGCTCGTGGAAGACATCATCCTCGGGGCGAAGAGCGCCGACCTGAAGCGTGCGGAAATCTTCCCACACGCGCTCGAGCTTGGCGATCTGCTCGTCGTGACCCTTGCGAAGGAGGGACATCTCCTTCTCAGCGGCGTCCTTGACCTTCTTCTTCGCATCGGCCTTGGCACCCTCAGCCTCAAGGGCTGCGAGTTCCTCTTCCAGACGCGAGAGGCGCTCCGCGATCTTCGAGTCGCGGCGGTCCCCGAGCGTCTTCAGCTCGAGGCGGATGTTGTTCTCCTGCGTCGCGAGGTCGCGGTGACGAGCATCCTCATCGACCGAGATGACCATGTAGGCGGCGAAGTAGATGACCTTCTCGAGGTCCTTCGGAGCCATGTCCAGCAGGTACCCCAGGCGAGACGGAACGCCCTTGAAGTACCAGATGTGGGTGACGGGCGCGGCGAGCTCGATGTGGCCCATGCGCTCGCGACGGACGGAGCTCTTGGTGACCTCCACGCCGCAACGCTCGCACACGATGCCCTTGAAGCGGACGCGCTTGTACTTACCGCAGGCGCACTCCCAGTCGCGGGACGGTCCGAAGATCTGCTCTCCGAAGAGGCCGTCCTTCTCGGGCTTGAGCGTGCGGTAGTTGATGGTTTCGGGCTTCTTGACCTCACCGTATGACCAACCACGGATGTCGTCGGCGGTGGCCAGGCCGATGCGAAGCTCATCGAAAGTGTTTGACTCGAGCACTAGTTCTCCTGTGTCTCAATAAGAATTCGTTATCGGCCGGATCAGATCTCGTCGATCGAGGCGGACTCGAATCGGCTGGAGATGTTGATACCGAGCTCCTCCGCTGCGCGGAATGCCTCGTCGTCGGTGTCGCGGAGGTTGACCGCCGTGCCGTCTGCCGAGAGGACCTCGACGTTCAGGCAGAGCGACTGCATCTCCTTCATGAGCACCTTGAACGACTCGGGGATGCCGGGCTCCTGGATGTTCTCGCCCTTGACGATCGCCTCGTACACCTTGACGCGGCCGAGGATGTCGTCGGACTTGATCGTGAGGAGCTCCTGGAGGGCGTATGCGGCGCCGTAAGCCTCGAGGGCCCACACCTCCATCTCACCGAAGCGCTGTCCACCGAACTGCGCCTTACCACCGAGCGGCTGCTGGGTGATCATCGAGTACGGACCCGTCGAACGCGCGTGGATCTTGTCGTCGACCAGGTGGTGCAGCTTCAGGATGTACATGTAGCCCACCGAGATCGGCGCAGGGAACGGCTCACCGGAGCGGCCGTCGAACAGCTGCGTCTTTCCGGTCGAGTCGATCAGGCGGTCACCGTCACGCGTCGGCAGCGTGGAGTCGAGAAGACCAGCGATCTCCTGCTCCTCCGCACCGTCGAACACCGGGGTCGCGACCTTGGTGCCTGGGGCAGCCTCGAATGCGTCCTTCGGCAGGTTCGTCGCCCACTCCGGGTTGCCCTCGACCTTCCAGCCCTGCTTGGCGATCCACCCGAGGTGGGTCTCCAGCACCTGACCGAAGTTCATTCGACCGGGGATGCCGAGCGGGTTCAGGACGATGTCGACCGGGGTGCCGTCCGGAAGGAACGGCATGTCCTCGATCGGCAGGATCTTGGCGATGACACCCTTGTTGCCGTGACGACCGGCGAGCTTGTCACCCTCGGTGATCTTGCGCTTCTGGGCGATGTAGACCACGACTCGGCGGTTGACGCCGGAGCCGAGCTCGTCGTCGCCGTCTTCGGCGTTGAACTCCTTGACGGCGATGATCGTGCCCTGCTCACCGTGGGGCACCTTCAGGGAGGTGTCACGGACCTCGCGGCTCTTCTCGTTGAAGATCGCGCGGAGCAGACGCTCCTCGGCCGACAGCTCGGTCTCGCCCTTCGGCGTGACCTTGCCGACGAGGATGTCGCCGGGGCGGACCTCGGCGCCGATGCGGATGATGCCGCGCTCGTCGAGGTCCTTCAGCAGCTCAGGGCTGACGTTGGGGAGGTCACGGGTGATCTCCTCCTTGCCGAGCTTCGTGTCGCGGGAATCGACCTCGTACTCTTCGATGTGAATCGAGGAGAGGGTGTCGTCCTTCACGAGGTCCTGGCTGAGGATGATCGCATCCTCGAAGTTGTAGCCCTCCCAGGTCATGAACGCGACCAGCAGGTTCTTGCCGAGCGCGAGCTCACCGTTCTGGGTGGCGGGGCCATCAGCGATGACCTCGTTGACCTCGACACGCTCACCGGCCGACACGAGCACCTTCTGGTTGTACGAGGTGCCCTGGTTGGAGCGGTCGAACTTGCGGAGGTAGTACTCCTTGGTGCCGCCCTCATCGAGCTGGAGCACGACGCGGTCTGCCGAGACCTCGGTGACCACACCGGCCTTGTCGGCGCTGATGACGTCGCCGGCGTCGATGGCTGCGTAGCCCTCCATACCGGTTCCGACCAGCGGCGAGTCGCTGCGCAGCAGCGGCACAGCCTGACGCTGCATGTTGGCGCCCATGAGCGCGCGCTGAGCGTCGTCGTGCTCGAGGAACGGCACGAGCGAGGTCGCGACCGACACCATCTGGCGCGGTGACACGTCCATGTAGCCGATCTCGGAAGGCGCGAACACGTCGACCTCGCCACCGGGGCGGCGGGCCAGAACGCGCTCTTCACGGAAGTGACCGTCTGCCTTGAGGGGCGCGTTGGCCTGAGCGACGATGAAGTCGTTCTCCTCGGAGGCGGTCAGGTAGTCGATGTCATCCGTGACCTGGCCGTTGACGACGCGACGGTACGGGGTCTCGATGAAACCGAAGGAGTTGATGCGCGCGAAGGTCGCGAGCGAGCCGATCAGACCGATGTTCGGGCCTTCAGGAGTCTCGATCGGGCACATGCGGCCGTAGTGCGACGGGTGAACGTCACGGACCTCGACACCTGCGCGGTCACGGGACAGACCACCAGGGCCCAGCGCCGACAGGCGGCGCTTGTGGGTCAGACCCGCGAGCGGGTTGTTCTGGTCCATGAACTGCGACAGCTGCGACGTTCCGAAGAACTCCTTGATCGCGGCGACGACGGGGCGCACGTTGATCAGGGTCTGCGGCGTGATCGCCTCGATGTCCTGCGTGGTCATGCGCTCGCGGACGACGCGCTCCAT